>Ga0209347_1000184_pt1 | contig 175273 bp, 171 predicted proteins | sample AutmiccommuBRH23_FD_187382 | JGI IMG/M metagenome (GOLD analysis project Ga0209347, IMG submission 187382) | Deep subsurface microbial communities from Mt. Terri, Switzerland - Autotrophic microbial communities BRH/23 (SPAdes) (version 2) | ecosystem: Environmental > Aquatic > Deep subsurface... | reverse complement strand
CCGTCGGCTCGGCGTCGCCCGCCGCCGACGCCGAGATCTGCATGATGGCCGCGGACGCCATGGAGCGGCTGGGGATCGCGCGCGGCGACTATGTGATCAAGATCAACAGCCGCAAGGTGCTCGACGGCGTGTTGGAGTCCATCGACCTCGGCGGGGATGAGAATGCGGGACGCAGGCTGACTGTTCTGAGGGCCATCGATAAATTTGATAGGCTTGGCGAGGACGGTGTCCGTCAGCTTCTCGGATCAGGTCGAAAGGACGAGAGTGGGGACTTCACAAAGGGGGCGGGTCTTGATTCAAGACAGACGCACGAAATACTCACACTTATCTCTTCGCAGGCTGACGTGATTGACAGCGAAACGCTGGAACAATGGGAGCGCGAAGACTCTACGTATGTACATGATAAGCTTGCAATAAACAATCTCGAAACCCTAACAAAGTTGCGCGCGCACTTTCCAGGATCGCCCCTGATCGAAGAAGGGCTAAACGAACTCCAATACATTGCTGAAATCGTCAGGGCAGCCCAATATGGTTCCCGACGCATCCGCATCGATCCATCCGTCGTGCGCGGCCTCGAATATTACACCGGCCCCGTCTTCGAGGCTGACCTCACCTTCGAGACGCGCGACGAAAAGGGACATCCGGTGCGCTTCGGCTCGGTCGGCGGCGGCGGCCGTTATGACGGGTTGGTTGGGCGTTTCAGGCCTGAGAACACGCCGGCGACCGGCTTTTCGATCGGCGTCTCGCGGCTCTTCGCGGCCTTAAAGCTGATCGGCAGCCCGATCGTCTCGGCGCGCCCGCATGTCGGCCCGGTGGTGGTGCTGGTCCTTGATCGCGACAGGCTCGCCGACTATCAACGCATGGCGGCGCAGCTGCGGCGCGCCGGAATCGCCGCCGAAATCTATCTCGGCGGCGCCGGCATGAAGGCGCAGATGAAATACGCCGACCGGCGCAACAGCCCGCTCGTCGTCATCCAGGGCTCCGACGAAAAAGCGCGCGGCGAGGTCACCATCAAGGATCTCGTCGCCGGCGCCAAAGCCGCCGCCAACATCGCGACAAACGAACAATGGAAGGCGCTGCGGCCCGCCCAGTTCGCCGTCCCGGAAGCCGAACTCGTCGAGCAGGTCGAAAAGGCGCTCAAGGAACAAATGTAGCCTGCGGCGAAGCGGCTTATTGCCACGCGCGGCGACGCGTATAGTTTTCGCGAGGGATAGAGGAGCAAACGCATATGCAAGGCGACACGCCCAAATCAATCGTTCATCCCACCGACCTCTCCTTCGCAAGCCAGGACGCGTTCGCGCATGCGCTGCGCATCGCCGTGGCCTGCAAGAGCATGTTGCACGTTCTGCACATCGAGGCGCCCGAGTCCGAAGAGGACGACTGGGACCGTTTTCCGCAAGTGCGCGAGATGCTGGCGCGCTGGAAGATGATCGCCCCTAGCGCCACGCGCGCGGAGGCGGCCGAACAGCTCGGCGTCAAATTCGTCAACGCATCGGTCGAATCGGAATCCCCGGTCATGGGCGTCACCGCCTATGTCGAGCGCCACCTGTGCGATCTTCTGGTGATGATGACGCGGCCGCGCAGCGCCCTGGAGCGCCTGCTCGAGAGTTCAATCGCGGAGGAAACGGCGCGCGAGACTCATGTGCCGGCGCTGTTCCTGCGCGAGGATCAAAAGGGCTTCGTCGACCGGGAAACGGGCGCCGTCTCGCTCAATACGGTGCTGATTCCGGTCGAGGCGACGGTCTCGCCGCTCGACGCCTTCCGCCACGTCGCCGACATCGCGCATTGTCTCAATCCGGCCGCCGACATCATGATGCTGCATGTCGGCGACGAGCGGCCGCTCTTCGAAGGGCTGCTGCCGCATATCGAATTGCGCCGGGGGCCGGTCCTCGAAACCATTCTTTCCTACGCGCAGGAGATCAAGGCCGACCTGATCGCCATGCCGACGCGCAGCCGAAAGAGCCTGCTGGAGGCGCTTCGAGGCTCCACGACGGCGCGGGTGCTGCATGAAGCGCCCTGTCCGCTGCTGGCGTCGCCTGTGAAATAAACCGGCGCGGCCGTATGCCGACTGCGCGCCCGCGGTCGTCATTGCGGCCGCGCGCGGCGATGCGGGAAGCAATCCAGACTCAATCGGGCGCATGCCGGATTGCTTCGCCTTCGGGGCGCGCGATGACGGCTCAGACGGCCGCATCATCCTCGGCGGACCTAAGGCCCGACTCGCGCCGCCGAAGTCCCGCCCTTACAGCGAACGCTGGAAGCGCAAGACGCCGCCCTGCGCGCCTTTCAGGATCAGGTCGTCGCCCTTGGTGTCCCAATAGGGGCCCGAGAGCAGGACCGCCCAATAGTCGCGCTCGAAGGTCGCGAGCGGGCCTTCGCATTTGCGTTCGTTGACCGCAGGCATGGTGCGCGGGCCCAGTCGGTTGGGACCGATGATGAAGATGCCCGACCAGTTCTTGCAGCCGGAAAAGCCGTTGGCGCGGCCGGTCGAGTCGATCGAGATCCACATCTCCACCGGCGGCGCCTTGCCGTTGATCTCTTTCAAAACGAAATTCTGGTTGTGCGGGAACGGCTGATAGCGCGGAATCCCGCCCGACTCCTTGTTCTCGTCCTGCGGCTGCGCCTGCTCCGTCCCTTGCGGCGACTTTGCGCGGCTCTTGGCGTCGGCTGGCGCGGCGGCGAGCGCGACTGTCCAGAGCGAGACGGCTAAGGCGAGCAAAATCTTGTTCATCGCGTCAATCATCCTTCCCCTAAGACGGCCGCGTCTCGCCGCCCCCCGGCCGCGCGGCGCAGCGTTATAACATGCTCGGCAGGACGCGGTCAGGCGGGCGGTGGCCGTCCATAAAGGTTTTGATGTTGATGATCACCTTCTCGCCCATGTCGATGCGGCCTTCGATGGTCGCAGAGCCCATATGCGGCAACAGCGTGACCTTGCCGGCTTTGGCGAGTTTGATCAATTTCGGCGAGACGGCGGGTTCGTGCTCGAAAACGTCGAGGCCGGCGCCGGCCATTTCCTCCGCTTCGAGCATGCGCACGAGCGCGTTTTCGTCGACGATTTCGCCGCGCGCGGTGTTGACCAGGATGGCGTGCGGACGCAGGTGCGCCAGCCTGCGCGCGGAGAGCAGGTGATAGGTCGCCGGCGTATGCGGGCAGTGGATGGAGACCACGTCGACGCGCGCCAGCATCTGATCGAGCGACTCCCAGTAGGTCGCCTCCAATTGCTCTTCGATATCGGCCAAGAGCCGCCGGCGATTGTGGTAATGGATAGACAGGCCGAAACTTTTCGCGCGGCGGGCCAAGGCTTGGCCGATCCGGCCCATGCCGACGATGCCGAGCCGTTTGCCGGTGATTCGATGGCCAAGCATCCAGGTCGGCGACCAGCCGCCCCAGGCGCCGTCCGGAATCGCGCTCGCGCCTTCGACGAGGCGACGCGCCACCGACAGGATCAGCGCCATTGTCATGTCGGCCGTGTCTTCGGTCAGAACGCCGGGCGTATTGGTGACGGTGATCGACCGGTCGAGCGCCGACGCGACGTCGATATTGTCGACGCCATTGCCAAAATTGGCGATCAGCTTCATCTGCTCGCCGGCTTGCGCGATGAGATGGGAATCGATGCGGTCGGTAATCGTCGGCACAAGCACGTCGGCGGTGCGCATGGCCTCGACGAGTTCGTCATGAGTAAGCGGCTTATCGCTTTCATTGAGGCGTGTGTCGAACAGCTCGCACATGCGCGTTTCGATCACCTCGGGCAGCCGGCGCGACACGACAACGATCGGCTTCTTTTTCGGCATATCCCTGGTCGTGCCTCCGCGTTTATGTTGTGTTGCAGCAGAGCTTCTGCGATTGCGCTATAATCTCCGCGCTTCGCGCGGCGGATGAAAAGACGCCGGCGCGTTTGGCCGGCTTCAACCGGGTCTTAACGGCGGTCGGCGACAAAACCAATACGCCCCCCCGAAAGGACGCATTCGACTTCCTAGCAGATGACGGGCCAAAGACAAGCGAGCGATCAGTCCATCATGTCGCGAATAAATGCAGAATGTGCGCCATTTTCAACGGCTTTCTCCACTGCTCCGGAGCTTTTCCAGAGGCGGCGCCGCGGCCTTCTCGCCGCGCTCCTCGCGGCGTGTTTTTGCGTGGCCGACGCCAATGCTCAGGAGCCGCAAAAGGGGCCGGTGAGCGGCCTGCCTTTGCCGCGCTACGTCAGCCTCAAATCGGATCGCGTCAATATTCGCGAGGGGCCGAGCAAGGAGCATCCGACCTTGTGGGTCTACGAACGCGCAGCGTTGCCGGTCGAGATCACCGCCGAGTTCGAAACCTGGCGCAAGATCCGCGATTCCGAAGGCGCCGAGGGCTGGGTGCTGCACTCGCTGCTCTCGGGACGCCGCACCGCCTTGGTCGCCCCCTGGAAAAAGGAGCCGCAACTGTTGGTCGCCGCCGACCATTCGACGCCGACCGCGAAGCTCGGCCCCGGCGTGATCGGCAATTTGCGCGGCTGCGACGGCAAATGGTGCCGCATCGCCGGCAAGGGCTTCGACGGCTATATGGAGCAGGAAAATCTCTGGGGCGTCTATCCCGGCGAGAAATTCGACTAGTCAGGCGGAGGGCGTCTCCGGCAGTCGGCTCTTGAGGTTTTCCAGCGCGACCGATAGGGCGGCGCGACTAAAGGGCTTGGCGACGACCGGCGCATCGGCGTGCGCCGCGAGCACGCCCTGTTCGCCATATCCGGTGACGAAAGCGAAAGGCTTTCCCCGGCGCTCGAGGACGCCGGGCAGAACATGCGCCTTTTGGCCGTTGAGATTGACATCGAGAAAGGCGAGGTCGAAGTCTTCGCTCGTCGCCTTTTGCAACGCGTCCTGGATATTGCCGGCGACGGCCACCACATGGGCGCCGAGCTCTTCGAGAAACATTTCGAGCGCCATGGCGATGACGGCTTCGTCTTCCACGATGAGAACGCGCGGTTTGCTCATTTGAGCATTTCCAAGCCGAGAGGAATGTCCATCGAGCTGCGCAATCCTTCAGCCGGAAATTCGACGACGACGCGCGCGCCGGCGTCGGATGGCAGCGTCCGTTCGATCAGCCGGATGCCAAAGCCTTTCTCGGACGGCGGCGCAACCGGCGGTCCGCCGTGCTCGCGCCAGACAAGATGAAGCATCGGCGTCCGCCGCGAGGAGTCGACGCTCCAGTCGATGGCGACTCGTCCGCCAGGCGCCGACAGCGATCCGTGTCTGACGGCGTTCGTACATAGCTCATGGAGCGTCATCGCCAGAGCCGCCGCAACGCGCGGACAAACGTCGACGGAGGGGCCCGAGATGTCGAAATTTTCTTCGCCCGCCGCCGCCATCGCCGTGCGCACGAGCTCCCCGACCTCCGCCTTCGTCCATTTTTCCCGCGTCAGCACGTCGTGCACGGCGGCAAGCGCCAGCAGCCGGTTCTCGAACAGCTCCGCCGAATTCGGCTTCAAGTCGCGCAGCGAATGCATCGCGATCGAATGCACCGTCGCGAGCGTGTTTTTGACGCGATGATTGAGTTCGTGGATCAAGAGCTGCAAGCGTTCGCGGTCGCGTTCCTGTTCGGTGACGTCGGTGTTGGTGCCGTACCAGCCGACGATGACGCCGTTCTCGCGCAAAGGCTCGACGCGCGTCAAAAACGGTCGATAGAGCCCGTCAGCGCCTCTGAGCGGAAAAATCATCTGGAAGAATTCGCCATGCTTTATCGCATGCGTCCAGCGCTCCAGCATTTTGGGGAGGACGTCCGGATGGTGGACGGATTGCCAGCCCCAGCCCGCCATTTCCTCCGCCGTCGTGCCGGTGTATTCATACCAACGATCATTATACCAGAAGATCCAGCCGTCGGGACGCGCCATCCAGGCGAGATTGGGCATGGAGTTGGCGAGCGCCTTGAACTGCGCATAGGTGATTTCGGATTCTCTTTCGGCCGCCAACTCCGACATCGCACCCCGTCTAAACCCTCTTCGCCGCCTCCCAATGACGCGGCCGTCGCCCTGAGTTATCGTTCCGGCCATATAGGGCGGTTTAGGCGCGGCGAAGACGTACGATGACATCGACGCGCGCGACTCTCAGTCCATCTGGTGGTTGAGGAAGGTTCGAGACCGACAGATTCGCGCCGGCGATGTCATACAGTTCTCCATCGTCTTCCAGCAGGAAATGATGGTGTTCGGCGGTGTTGGTGTCAAAATACACCCGTTCGCCGTCGACGGCGATCTCCCGCAAAAGCCCAGCCTGGGTGAATTGGTGGAGCGCATTGTAGACAGTGGCGAGCGATACGGACAGATTGGCGGCGAGGGCTTCTTCATAGAGCCGCTCCGCCGTGACGTGGCGCTCGTCGCCCCCGCCGAACAGCAACTGGCCGAGCGCCAGACGCTGGCGAGTGGGCCGCAGCCCAGCCTCCGCCAACAATTCGCCCACCGGCTTGCGCCCGGCGCAGTCTGGCGAAACGGTCTCAGTGGGTTCGGCGTCCATTCGGCGGCTCGCGGTTTTCTTCTTGTCATCATAAGGGGAATGGCGGGAAATTCAACGCCGCCCGCCTGTAACGCACGCGCTTATGGCGGCGCTTTCGGCCCGCGCGCGGCTATGTTACGGATCGCTTCGCCCAAGAGCGGCGCCGCTGTCGACGCCAACAAGAATAGGGCGCGCCTGTCATGGCGCTAAGGGAGGATGGGCCTTTCATAGGCTCCAAAGCGAGGAACCAAGGGATGGGCGAAAGGCGCTCCTCATTCGGCTATGAGGATCTACTGGCCTGCGGCGAGGAGAAGCTGTTCGGCCCGGGCAATGCGCAGCTGCCGCTGCCGCCGATGCTGATGTTTGACCGCATTACCGAAATTTTCGAAGAGGGCGGCGCGCATGGCAAGGGCTATATGCGCGCCGAGCTCGACATCAAGCCGAGCCTCTGGTTCTTCGACTGCCATTTCAAGGGCAATCCGGTGATGCCCGGGTGCCTGGGGCTCGACGCGCTGTGGCAGATGGTCGGCTTCTATCTCGCCTGGCTCGACAATCCGGGACGCGGCATGGCGCTCGGCGTCGGCGAGGTGAAATTTTCGGGCCAGGTGCGGCCGCACACGAAACTCGTCACTTATGGCGTCGACTTCACCCGCCTGCGCACCGGCAAGCTCGTGATCGGGCTGGCCGACGGCTGGGTGGCGGCGGATGGCGAGCGTATTTACGAGGCCAAGGACCTCAAGGTCTGCCTCGCCAAAGAGGCGCCGGCCGCCTGAAACGGATATACGAGAACGCGCGGCGGGCGCGGCGAACGCGTCAAGGGAGAGAAAGATGAGACGAGTCGTCGTCACCGGCATGGGCATTGTGTCGTCGATCGGCAACACCACCCAGGAAGTCGTCGCTTCGCTGCGCGAGGCGAAGTCCGGCATCGTGCGCGCGGAAAAATACGCCGAACTCGGCTTTCGCTCGCAGGTGCATGGCATGCCGACGCTGGACGCGAGCCAGATCGTCGACCGCCGCGCCATGCGCTTCCACGCCGCCGGCACCGCCTGGAACCATGTCGCCATGGATCAGGCGATCGCCGACGCCCGCCTGTCGGAAGACGACGTGTCGAACGAGCGGACCGGCATCATCATGGGCTCGGGGGGGCCTTCCACCCACACGATCGTCGAAGCCGCCGACATCACGCGCACGAAAGGACCCAAGCGCGTCGGTCCCTTCGCCGTGCCGAAATGCATGTCCTCGACCGCGTCGGCGACGCTCGCCGTCTGGTTCAAGATCAAGGGCGTCAATTATTCGATCTCCTCGGCCTGCGCGACGTCGAACCATTGCATCGGCAACGCCTATGAGCTGATTCAATACGGCAAGCAGGACATCATCTTCGCCGGCGGCTGCGAGGAATTGGAATGGGAGCTCTCGGTCCTTTTCGACGCCATGGGGGCCATGTCCTCCGCCTACAATGATCGCCCGGCGACGGCCTCGCGCGCCTATGACAAGAATCGCGACGGATTCGTCATTGCGGGCGGCGCCGGCGTGTTGGTGCTGGAAGAGCTCGAACACGCCAAGGCGCGCGGCGCAAAAATTTACGCCGAAGTCGCCGGCTATGGCGCGACCTCGGACGGCTACGACATGGTGGCGCCGTCAGGCGAAGGCGCGGTGCGCTGCATGAAACAGGCGCTGGCGACGGTGAAATGCCCGATCGACTACATCAATCCGCACGCCACCGCGACGCCGGTCGGCGACGCCAAGGAGATCGAAGCGCTGCGCGAGGTTTTCGGCGTCGGCGACAAATGCCCGCCGATCGCCGCGACGAAATCTCTGACCGGCCATTCGCTGGGCGCGACCGGCGTGCAGGAGGCGATTTATTCCCTGCTGATGATGCAGAACGGATTCATCTGCGAAAGCGCCAATATCGAAGAGCTCGACCCGGATTTCGCCGACATGCCGATCATGCGCGAGCGCCGCGACAATGTGAAGCTCGGCGCCGTGCTGTCGAACTCCTTCGGCTTCGGCGGCACCAATGCGACATTGGTGTTCAAGCATCCGGACGCTTGAGGCCGGTCCCATTCGCACGTCATGGCCGGCTTGTTCGGGGCGCCCACGCCGATTATCGACGAAGAGCATATCCCCTTTTGAATCGTAAGCCTGTTCTGAAACAGCATTGGACCTGCGCAATGAGCGGCAAAGAGCTGGCGCTCAGCTGGGTGCGCGCCGTCATTCGCGGTCGTTTGACGTGGATGGCCGGGACAAGCCCGGCCATGACGGCGCTTCTTTGCTTGTCTGCTTCTCCGATAGGGCTTAGGCCCATGCTTTCCCTCTCTCTCCTATGACGACAATCACAAGATGACAGTTTCGACCGGTCTCATGCAGGGTAAGCGCGGCCTCATCATGGGCGTCGCCAATGATCATTCGATCGCCTATGGCATTGCGCGCGTCTTGGCGCGGTACGGCGCGACGCTCGCCTTCACCTATCAGGGCGAGGCGGTGGCGAAGCGCGTCAAGCCGCTCGCGCAAGAGCTTGGATCGGGTCTTGTGCTGCCCTGCGACGTGGAGAATATCGCCAGCGTCGACGCGGTCTTCGACCGCTTGAAAAGCGAATGGGGCGAGATGGATTTTCTCGTCCATTCCATCGCCTATTCCGACAAGAGCGAATTGAAGGGGCTTTACGCCGACACAAGCCGAGAGAATTTCGTCCGCACGCTCGTCATTTCCTGCTTCTCCTTCACGGAGGCGGCCCGTCGGTCCGCGGCGCTGATGAAGAACGGCGGATCGCTGCTGACGGTGAGCTTTGGCGGCGGCACTCATGTCATGCCGAATTACAACGTCATGGGCGTGGCGAAGGCGGCGCTGGATTCATCGGTGCGCTATCTCGCCGCCGATTTCGGCGACCGCGGCATTCGCGTCAATGCGCTGTCCCCAGGACCGGTGCGCACCATGGCTGGCGCCGGCATCACCGGCGCGCGCGCGATGGGCGCGTTCCAAAAAAAGCATTGTCCGTTGCGGCGAATGATCACGCTCGATGAAATCGGCGGCTCGGCGCTCTATTTCCTGTCGGAGCTTTCGGGCGGGGTGACGGGCGAAGTCCATCTCGTCGACGCCGGCTACAACATCATGTTGCAGCCCCGTCCCGAAGATCTGAACGGCGAGGAGTGAGCGAATGAGAAGCGCGCTTTCTTTCGGCTTTGCGCTTATTGCCGGGCCAGCAATCGCCGCCAGCGCAGATCCGAGGACCGGCGAGCAAATCGCCAAAAGCGACTGCGCATCCTGTCATGCGGTGGGACGCGACGCGGGGGAGACGAGCGCCGATCCAAAGGCGCCGCGGTTTATTGACGTCGCCAAGATGCCTTCGACGACTGAGCTGTCGCTCAAGGTCTTCCTGCGCTCGCCGCACAAGACCATGCCCAACATCATTCTGACGCGCGAGGAGATCGACTCGGTCGCGAGCTATATCTTGGGGCTTGGCGGCAAATAGTCGCCAAGCCCGAGATATGTCGCGCAGCGCGTTATGCGGCCATCTTGCGTCCGGACATTCTGCGGCATTCCTCCGCGCAACGTCGGCATTCGTCGGCGCATTCCTTCATATCCGGAATCGTTTCGCATTCCTTGGCGCAGGTTTCGCAAGCCTCCGCGCAAAGCGCGCAAAGCTGCTTCGCCTGCGGGGCGTTCATCAGCATCATATGGGCGCTATCGCGGCACATGTCGGCGCAGGCGATCATCGCCCGAAAATGTTTGGGCTTCACATGCTCGCCGCCCTGCTCAAGGCAATGAGTCATCGCCATGCCGAAGCACATCTGATAACAGCTGAGGCAGGCGTCGATGCAGGCCTGCGTTTCCTTCGAGATCATTCGCATGTCTGTTGGTTCCTTTTGAGGCATTTTGATCCACGCCGCCCTGCAAGCAGCTAGTTCACGATCCTCGCGGGTCAAGATTAAAGCTAGAAGGCGCGCGTCCTTGCGCGTCTCGCGACAGCTTCGCCAGCGGCAAGGGCTTGACGGCTGCGCCGGCGGGGCCAACCTGATTGGCGTCGCCAACCTCGTAGGAACAGGGGAATGACCGAGGAGATTCTGCGCGTCATCGCCGTGACATGATTGAGGGATTGAACCGGACGACGCTTCAAAGCACTCGACGTCCAAGAGGAATTTGCATTGACCGCTCCGAGAATCGGACTGCGATCGACGCTGAGGCGGCGTCAATATGACTACGCACGATAACGATCTCATGGAGGCTCCGAGCCCCGGCCTTCCCGTCGTGAGGCCCGAGCGCCGGGGCGGGTATTTTGACTGGCTGCCTCGGCGGCTTTCGAAAGGCGCATTTGGCGCGCTCGGGGTGGCGGCCAGTCTCGCCGTCTTTGCGATCGCCGCCTATATTCTGGGTGGAGCGCTCTCGAACCTCAGCTACGCCGATCTGCTGAAAGCTTTTCGCGCGACGAGCGGCGCGCAAATTCTCGCATCGCTGGCGCTCTCGGCGCTCTCCTATCTGTTCCTCACCGGCTATGACGTCATCGCGCTGCATCATATGAGGGCGCGGGCGCCCTATCGGGTGGCGGCGCTGGCGTCGTTCACCAGCTACGCGATTTCTTTCAATCTCGGATTCCCGATCATCACCAGCGCGGCGGTGCGCTACTGGATCTATTCGCGCGTCGCGCTGACCGCGCTGCAGGTGGCGAACATAACGGTTTTCGCCGGCGTCACCTTTTGGCTGGGCATGACGCTGATGATGGGCGTCGGCTTCGTCTATGGCGCGAGCGCGCTTGCCGCGCTCGACGGAGCCCCGGCGTTTCTTCACGTCATACCCGGCGTGCTCATCCTTGGCGGCGTGGCGTTTTATTTCGCCTGGGTGACGCTCGAGCGTCGCAGCATCCGGCTCCGCGGACACGCTTTGGAATTGCCGGGCTTCATTCCAACGGTGGCGCAATTCGCGCTTGGCGTCGCCGACCTGTGCTGCGCCGCGGGCGCGCTTTATGTGCTGCTTCCGCAAGGCGTCCCGCTCGATTTCGTGCCTTTCGTCGCGGTCTATATCGTCGCCTGCATCCTCGGCGTCATCAGTCATGCGCCGGGCGGCATCGGCGTTTTCGAGGCGACCATGCTGCACGCCATACCGGCGTCATCGCAGGAAAGCGTTCTCGCGTCGCTTCTTCTCTTTCGCACGATCTATTACTTTATTCCGTTCGTCGTGGCGCTTGCGCTTCTTGGCGCCGATGAAGGCGCGCGCCGTTGGACGTCGTTGCGCGAGGCGATCGCGCGCATCATGGAAGAGCGCTCCAATTGACCGGCGCCCGAGCTGTGCCCATGAACCAGTCGACTCAACGGCTTAAATGGCGCGATCAGGCCATCGACCTTCTGGCGCCGGTCATCAACGCGCTCCCCGAGCCGATCTTCGTCATCGACTCGGAAACGCATGTCGCCGCCGTCAACGCCGCCGCGCAGGGGCTATCGCCTTCCATTCGGCTCGACGAACCGCTCTCGCGCAGCCTCCGCTCGCCCGATATGCTCGACGCCGTGGCGCGCGTGCTCGCCGGCGGCGAGGCGGAAAAGACCGTCTGGGTCGAGCGCCTGCCGGTGGAATGTTGGTTCGAGGCCCATATCGCGCCGATGCAGATCGAAGGGTACGAGCCCGCCGCGATGGTGAGTCTGCGCGATCTCACCGAATCCCGCCGCGTCGAGCGCATGCGCGTCGATTTCGTCGCCAACGCCAGCCATGAACTGCGCACGCCGCTCTCCTCTCTGCTCGGCTTTGTCGAAACCTTGCAAGGCCCGGCGCGCGAAGATTCGGAAGCCCGCGACAAGTTTCTCGGCATTATGCGTGAGCAGGCGCAAAGGATGGCGCGTCTCGTCGACGATCTGCTGTCGCTGTCGCGCATCGAGCAGCATATGCATTTGCGCCCGGCGACGCCGGTCGATCTCACGCTGCTGGTTACCCACATCGTCGACACGCTGTCGCAGATGGCCGAGGACAGGGGCGTCGTCATCAACCTAGATCTTCAGCCGAATGTCGTCGCGCCGGGGGATCGCGACGAGATTGCCCGGGTTATCGAGAATCTCGTCGAAAACGCCTTAAAATACGGGTGCGCCGAGGACGGCGCCCCCAAGCCCATCGACATTTCGCTTTCCCGCAAGGGCGCGCTCGTCGTTCTTTCGGTGCGCGATTACGGCCCTGGCGTCGCGCCAGAGCATCTTCCGCGGCTGACGGAGCGCTTCTACCGGGTGGACGCGGGCAAGAGCCGCGCCAAGGGCGGCACCGGCCTGGGACTCGCCATCGTCAAACATATCGTGCTGCGCCACCGCGGCCGGCTGGGGATCGAGTCCGCGCAGGGCGAAGGAACGCTTTTCCGCGTCATCTTGCCGGGAAGCGAGACGGCGTAAGTGATTTACGCCTTTGAATTCATAGAATCATCTACTGTCATTAAACTGTAATTTTTAAGTCACAAAAGACTATTGTCCAACCGTTAGGTTCTCGCCCGTGATGACGCGGGGCGCATCGCTAATCCATTCTCGAGCGAAAGAGACTCCCATGATCTCGAAGATATTTAAGCGCGGCGCTGGGGCAGCGCTCGCTCTCGCCGCCATGGTTGGCGCGGCGACGGCGCTGGACATTTCCGGCGCGGGCGCCACCTTCCCCTATCCGATCTACGCCAAATGGGCTGAGGCGTATAAGGCGGATACCGGCAACGGCTTGAATTATCAGTCGATCGGCTCAGGCGGCGGCATCAAGCAGATCAAGGCTCGGACGGTCACCTTCGGCGCCACCGACCAGCCGCTGAAACCCGAGGATCTGGAGGCCGCGAATCTGATCCAGTGGCCCCAAGTGATTGGCGGCATCGTTCCCGTCGTCAATCTAAAAGGCATCGCCGGGGGCCATCTCACGCTTGACGGCGTGACGCTGGCGAAGATCTTCCTTGGCGACATCGCGAAATGGGACGACGCAGCGATCAAGAAGCTCAATCCCAAGGTCAAGCTGCCGTCGCAGGCGATCGTCGTCGTCCATCGTTCGGATGGATCGGGCACGACCTTCAACTTCACCAATTATCTCTCGAAGATTTCGCCGGACTGGAAGTCGAAAGTCGGCGAAAACACTTCGGTCCAATGGCCTGTCGGCATCGGCGCCAAGGGCAATGAGGGCGTCGCGAACAACGTCGCCAACACCAATGGCGCGATCGGCTACGTCGAATATGCCTACGCCAAGCAGAACAAGCTGACCTATACGAAAATGATCAACAAGGACGGCAAGGTGGTCGCGCCGAGCATGGACTCCTTCCAGGCGGCCGCGGCCGGCGCGGACTGGGCGCATGCCGAGGGTTTCTACGAAATCCTGACCAATGAACCCGGCGCCAAGGCGTGGCCGATTACGGCCGCCACCTTTATCCTGCTGCCCAAGGATCCCAAGGACGACGCCGCCGCCGCGGAGGCGCTCAGATTCTTCGCCTGGTCATTCGCCAATGGCGGCAAAATGGCGGAAGAACTCGACTATATTCCGATGCCGAAGCCGGTCGTGGAGCTCATCAAGAAGAGCTGGGCGAACGTGAAGGGCGAGGACGGCAAGCCGCTGTCGCATTAAGGACGACGGCGCTTGCCATAAGATTTCCGACGGCGGTCGACGCCGCCGTCGGAAAGGCTTTGACGACGGTCCGCAAGACCGTCGCCGGGAGTGAAAGAAATGGTCTCTGTCGGGCCGAGTCGGCGTGAATCGAATGGAGCGGGCGACGTGTCAGATGTAGCTTTAGAGCAGCAAGCCTCGGCCCCGGCTGCGGTGGATCGGACCCGAGTGCTGGCGCGGCTTGCGCTGGTCGACCGCGTCTTCAAGGAATTGACTCGCGGCGCGGCGGTCATCGTTCTGATCATTCTGGGCGGCGTGATCATCTCGCTGGTGCACGGGTCCTGGCCGGCGATGCGCGCCTATGGATTCGGCTTCCTGGTGTCGCAGGCGTGGAACCCGGTCACCGAGGATTTCGGCGCCGCGGCGGCGATCTACGGCACGCTCGTCACATCGATCATCGCCATGCTGATCGCGGTGCCGGTCGGCCTCGGCATTGCGACCTTCCTGACCGAGCTGTGCCCGGCCGCGCTCCGCCGGCCGATCGGCGTGGCGATCGAGCTCCTGGCCGGGATCCCCTCGATCATCTACGGCATTTGGGGCCTGTTCGTATTGGCGCCCTTTCTCCAGTCCCATGTTCAGCCGGCGCTGATCTCCGCCTTTGGCGACATTCCCCTGTTCTCGACGCTTTTCGCTGGGCCGCCCTATGGCATCGGCATGCTGACGGCGGGCTTCATCCTCGCGATCATGGTGTTGCCTTTCATCGCGTCGATCTCCCGCGACGTCTTTGAAACGGTGCCGCCAGTGCTCAAGGAGGCGGCCTGGGGCATCGGCTCAACGACATGGGAAGTCATGCGTTATGTCGTGATTCCCTATACGCGGGTGGGCGTGATCGGCGGCATGATGCTGGGGCTTGGCCGTGCGCTGGGCGAGACGATGGCGGTCACTTTCGTCATCGGCAACGCGCATCGGATCTCGGGCTCGCTGCTCGCGCCGGGCACGACGATCTCGGCCACCATCGCCAATGAATTCACCGAAGCCGTCGGCGATCTCTACACTTCGGCGCTGATCGAGCTCGGCCTTATTCTCTTCGTCATCACCTTCGTCGTTCTGGCGGGCGCGCGGTATATGCTGATGCGCATCGAACAGAAGTCGGCGTAAGGGAGGCTTTCATGTCGCTTTACGCATCCCGACGCAGCGCCAACTCCATCGCCACGACGCTTTGCTGGGTCGCGGCCGTTTTCGGCCTGGCTTGGCTTGCTGTAATCCTCGTCTCGCTGCTCTACGAGGGCGTGCGCGGGCTGTCGCCGGCCGTCTTCACCGAAATGACGCCGCCGCCGGGCAGCGCCGGGGGATTGCTCAACGCCATCGCCGGATCGCTCGTCATGACGATCATCGGGGTTGCGATCGGCACGCCGCTCGGCATGCTGGCCGGAACCTATATGGCGGAATATGGCCGCCACACGAAGCTCACGACCGTTGTGCGCTTCATCAACGACATTCTGCTCAGCGCGCCGTCGATCGTCATCGGCCTCTTCGTCTATACGATCCTGGTTCACCCGCTGGGGCACTTTTCCGCCATCTCCGGCGCAGTCGCGCTGGCGTTGCTGGTGGTCCCCGTCGTCGTGCGCACCACCGAGGATATGCTGCTGCTCGTGCCGGGGTCGATGCGGGAAGCGGCGTCGGCGCTCGGCGCGCCGCGCGCGCATGTCGTCGGCAAGGTCGCTTATCGCGCCGCCAAGGCGGGCCTCGTCACCGGGGTGCTGCTGGCCATCGCACGCGTGTCCGGGGAGACCGCGCCGCTGCTGTTCACGGCGCTCAACAACCAGTTCTGGAGCACCGACCTCTCGGCGCCGATGGCGAGCCTTCCGGTCGTCATCTTCCAGTTCGCGCTATCGCCCTACAAGGACTGGCAGCAACTCGCCTGGACCGGCGCGCTGCTTATCACCGTCGCTGTTCTCGCCCTCTCCATTGCGGCCCGCGCTCTCAGCGCCGGGCGGAGGAAATCGAAATGAACGCCGCTGCACAGCTTGCTCAAGTAAAAGAACCGCAGATCAAAGTCTCGCTGCGGAACCTCGATTTCTACTATGGCGCCACGCGCGCGCTCAAAGACATCAACCTGCCGCTGTACGCCAACAAGGTGACGTCCTTCATCGGCCCTTCGGGCTGCGGCAAGTCGACATTGCTGCGCGTGCTGAACCGCATGTACGACCTCTATCCCGGGCAGCGCGCGGATGGAGAGGTGCTTATCGACGGCGAGAATATCCTTGACCCGGCGATCGACCTTAACGCCCTGCGCTCGCGCGTCGGCATGATCTTTCAGAAGCCGACGCCATTTCCGATGTCGATCTATGAGAACATCGCCTTCGGCATTCGGCTGTACGAAAAGCTGTCGCGCGCCGACATGGACGCGCGCGTCGAAGACGCGCTGCGCGGCGCCGCCCTGTGGGACGAAGTGAAAGACAAGCTGCACACGAGCGGGCTCGGCCTTTCCGGCGGCCAGCAGCAGCGCCTCTGCATCGCGCGCAGCGTGGCGGTGCAGCCGGAGATCATTCTGTTCGACGAGCCGTGCTCGGCGCTCGATCCGATCTCGACGGCGAAGGTCGAGGAGCTCATCGACGAACTCACGCACCGTTATACGATCGCGATCGTCACTCACAACATGCAGCAGGCGGTGCGCGTCTCGGATTACACGGCGTTTATGTATCTTGGCGAACTCCTCGAATTCGGCGAGACCGACGAAGTGTTCAACAAGCCCAAGGAAAAGCGAACGCTTGACTATGTCACCGGCCGTTTTGGCTAACCCGCGATTCAAGGACGGCGCTCATGACTGATCATATTGTCAAATCGTACGACCGCGATCTTGAGGCGCTTGGACGCCGCATCGCGGAAATGGGCGGCGTCGCGGAACAAATGCTGGCGGAGGCCATGGACGCTCTGTCGAGCTTTAACGTCGACCTCGCGCATCGGGTGGTGTCCAGCGATCCGCGGCTCGACGCGCTTCAGCGCGAAATCGAAGAGAACGCCATTCTGACGATCGCGCGCCGGCAGCCGCTTGCCGTCGATCTGCGCGAATGCATCGCCGCGATCCGCATTTCCGGCGATATCGAACGCGTCGGCGATCTCGCCAAGAATATCGCCAAGCGAACGCTGAAGATCGTGTCCGAGGCCCGCGTGCCGCGGGCGATCGTCGGCCTCAAGTCCATGCATGAAATCGCGGCGATGCAACTCAAGGACGCGCTTGACGCCTACGCCTTGCGCGACACCGAACGCGCGCGCGCGGTGTGGCAGAATGATTCCGATCTCGATGCGCTGGAGGACTCCGTGTTCCGCGACCTCCTCACCTTCATGATGGAGGATCCGCGCAACATCTCCTTCTGCACGCATCTGCTGTTCTGCTCAAAAAATCTGGAAAGAATCGGCGACCACACAACCAACATCTCCGAAACCGTCGTTTATCTCGTCACGGGCGAGCCGATGCCCACAGAGCGGCCCAAGACGCGCGTCCCAGACTTCGGCGTGAAGGATGAGGCGGCGCAATGAACGAAGTGACTTCCGTTATCCAGCGGAGTGGAAAAAGCGATCGCGCGCCGCGAATTCTCGTCGTCGAGGACGAGACGTCGCTGGCGACGCTGCTCGTTTATAATCTCGAAGCCGAAGGCTATCAGGTCGAACATGTCGACAATGGCGATGAAGCCGAGCTGCGGCTCGCGGAATCGCCCCCGGATCTCGTCATTCTCGACTGGATGCTCCCTGGCGTCTCCGGACTCGAAATCTGCCGCCGTCTGCGCGCTCGTGACAGCGCCAAGGACATGCCGGTGATCATGCTGACCGCCCGTGGCGAGGAAGGCGAGCGCGTGCGCGGCCTTTCGGTCGGCGCCGACGACTATGTCGTCAAGCCGTTTTCGACGCCGGAGCTGATGGCGCGCGTGCGCGCGCTGCTGCGCCGGGCGCGCCCGGAGCGCGTCGCCTCACGGCTGACGCTCGGCGACATCGATCTTGATCGCGACACGCGGCGGGTGCGGCGCTCCGCCCGTGAGATTCACCTGGGTCCAACCGAATTCCGGCTGCTCGAATATTTCATGGAGAAGCCGGGCCGCGTCTTCACGCGCGCGCAACTGCTCGACAGCGTTTGGGGCATGTCGGCTGAGATCGACGAGCGCACGGTCGACGTCCATGTCGGGCGCCTGCGCAAGGCGCTGATCCGCGGCCGCGAAAAAGACCCGATCCGCACCGTGCGCGGCGCGGGGTATTCGTTCGACGAGACCTTCGGACACGAGTGACGGGTCCGTCGCCTTCGTTCAGGCGTAGCGCTGCGCCCTGAGCGGATCCCGCGCCCGGCGGCGATCCTGGGTGGGTTGATAGGCGACGCGCGCATGATGGGCGCAATAGGGTCCGCTGCCGACCGCCGCCCTGCCGCCGCAGAAGCGAAACTCCGGAGACGTCGGATCGCCCATCGGCCATCGGCACATGGATTCGCGCAGCTCCATGAGCGTGACGCGCTCCGATATCGGGATCACCACTTCTTCTTCGGCCGCAAACCGCGGCGCGGCCAGCGCGTGCGGGGCGAAGGCGAGCGCGAGATTGCCATGCGACGAGACGCCGTTCATGCGCGGCTGCGACGGGCGAGGCGTCTTGGCGATGCGCGGCCGTTGCGCGCTCGCGGTCTTGGCGCGTTCGGCGAGTCCGAGGCGGTGGATCTTGCCGATCACCGCGTTGCGGGTGATGCCCGGTCCAAGTTCGGCCGCCACTTGGCTGGCGCTCAGTCCGTCGCTCCAAAGCTTGCGGAGCAGTTCGACGCGTTCGTCAGTCCATGACATTAGGCTTCTCCATTCTTTCGGGTCGAGCGCGGATCGGACTCTGCTTCCGACCGCTACGCAGGCCTGAAGCCCGGCGGCGATGTGACGCGCATCAACACTCGAGAGAACTCGCCCGAACAACGCTGCGGGCGCCCGCTAGAAACTTACTGTTTACTTTGAATCACGCGCGAGTCGCGCTGGCAAGCGCGCGCTGGCGTTCTCAACAGCCTTTCGCCACGACTGTTGCCCGCGGGACTCACCCGGGGCGGCGCACGCCCTCCCGACTTTGACCTCAACGATTGCGCGCGCCCTGGATTTGACCGCGTCGGACGGCGCGCTTAAAATCCCGCTCTGAACTGCCGCCCTCAAAGGGCGGCGCTTTGTTTTTCGAGCTCCTTCGACCACGGCTGGAGATGGGAGCATTGGAGCAGGGCTGTTGACGTCAGCGCTTTATCCGACCTATCCGCGCGCCGATCTCGCGTTCACACATGGCGAAGGCGCGTGGCTGACCGCGGAAAACGGCGAGCGCTATCTCGATTTCAGCGCGGGCGTCGCCGTGCTGTCGCTCGGCCACAACCATCCGCATCTCGTCGAGACATTAAAGCGCGCGGCGGAACGACCCTGGCACGTCTCCAATCTTTTTCGCATCCCGGAGGCGGAACGCCTCGCCGAACGGCTTTGCGCGGCGACATTCGCCGAACTGGTCTTTTTCACCAATTCCGGCGCCGAGGCGGTGGAATGCGCGATCAAGACCGCGCGCAAATTCCACGCCGCCAACGGACAGCCGGAGCGCTATCGCCTGATCACCTTTGAAGGGGCGTTCCATGGCCGCACGCTGGCGACCATCGCCGCCGGCGGCAATGCGAAATATCTTGAAGGCTTCGGACCGCCCGTCGACGGTTTCGATCAGGTTCCGTTCGGCGATTACGACGCCGTCGAGGCGGCCATCACCGATGAAACGGCGGGCGTGCTGCTCGAACCGATTCAGGGCGAAGGCGGCGTGCGGGTTTTTGAGCCGTCGTTTCTCGCGCGGCTCAGGGCGCTTTGCGACGCGCATGGCATTCTGCTTGTGCTCGACGAAGTGCAGTCCGGCGTCGGCCGCACCGGCAAATTTCTGGCCTGCGAACATGCCGGCGTCGCGCCCGACATCGCGGCGCTCGCCAAGGGGCTGGGCGGGGGCTTTCCGCTCGGCGCTTGCCTTGCGACGCGCGAGGCCGCCAAAGGCATGACGCTCGGCGCGCATGGCTCCACCTTCGGCGGCAATCCGCTGGCCACGGCGGTGGGCGGGGCCGTCCTCGACGTGGTGCTGGCGGAGGGCTTCATGGCGCGGGTGGCGCGGCTCGGAGCGCTGTTGCGCCAGCGGCTCGCCGAACTCGAGGACCGCTATCCCTCGCTGATCGAGAGCATTCGTGGAGAAGGATTGATGTTCGGGGTCAAGACGCGGGTTCCGAACGTCGAATTGGCCGCCGCCGCCCGCGCCGAAGGTCTGTTGACGGTGCTCGCCGGAGACAATGTGGTGCGCCTGTTGCCGCCGCTCATCATCGACGAGAGCGACATTGCCGCAGCGGCGGCGCGCCTGTCCGCCGCCTGCGCCCGGCTCGCCGCGCCCGCTGAAAAGCTCGGAGCCGCGGAATGACCGCCCATTCGCTGACGCGGCCGCGCAGCTTTCTCGATCTTTCCGATCACTCCGGCGACGAGCTGCGGGGCATTCTCGATCTCGCCAAATCGCTCAAGTCGCGCCGCGTCAAAGGCGCGCCGCCGACCGACCGGCCGCTCGCCGGCAAATATCTCGGCATGGTGTTCGACAAGCCGTCAACCCGCACCCGCGTCTCCTTCGACATCGCCATGCGCGAACTCGGCGGCGAGACGATCATGCTGACGGGCGCCGAAATGCAGCTTGGCCGCGGCGAGACCATCGCCGACACGGCGCGCGTGCTTTCAAGGTTTCTCGACGCCGTCATGGTGCGCATTCTCTCCCATCCGGATCTGATGGAGCTGGCGCGTTTCGCCAATCTCCCGGTCATCAACGGCCTCACCAAACAATCGCATCCCTGCCAGGTGATGGCGGACGTGCTGACGTTCGAGGAACATCTCGGGCCGATCGCGGGACGCACGGTCGCCTGGAGCGGCGACGCCAATAATGTGCTCGCAAGCTGGGTGCACGCCGCGGGACGTCTGGGCTTTACGATCAATGTGGCGACGCCGAAAGATTTTGCGCCTTCGGACGAACTCGTCGGCTGGGCCAAGGCCAATGGCGCAAAAATGAATCTGACGCGCGACGCCTATGAGGCGGTCGCCGGCGCCGACGCCGTGATCACCGATTGCTGGGTGTCGATGGGAGACGCGGAGGAAGACCAGCGCCGCGCCGCGCTCGCGCCCTATCAGGTCGACGCGAAACTGATGCGCGCGGCCGCCAAACATGCGCTGTTCATGCATTGTCTGCCGGCGCATCGCGGCGAGGAGGTCACCGCCGAGGTGATCGACGGGCCGCAGTCGGTCGTGTTCGACGAAGCCGAGAACCGCCTCCACGCCCAGAAGGGCGTGCTGTGCTGGTGCCTCGCGCCGGGGCGGTGCTGATGCCGCAAGGCGGGGCCTCGGTCCCGAGCCGCCCGGCGGCGCTGCATTCCCAGGATGACCGGGTGCTGCCCTTCGCGGTCGAAGCGCTTGACCTGCGCGGCCGCGTCGTCCGTCTCGGCCCGACGGTTAACGCCATTCTTAGCCATTACGCCTATCCGCCGCCCGTCGCGCGCCTTCTCGGCGAGGCGGTGGCGCTTGCCGCGCTGCTCGGCTCGATCCTGGAATCGCACGGTCGCTTTCAGTTGCAGACGCGCAGCGACGGGCCCGTCGACATGCTCGTCGTCGATTATGACGCGCCGGGAAAGCTGCGGGGCTTCGCCCGCTTCGACGCCGAGCGCGTCGCCCAGATGGGCGTTGTCCAGATGCGCGACGCCGCGCCAGGGGCGCTGTTTGGACGCGGCCATCTCGCCCTCACGATCGAGCGCGAGGAGGACGCCGCGCGCTACCAGGGCGTCGTGCCGCTGGAGGGCGAGAGCCTCGCCGAGGCGGCGCATATCTATTTCCGCCAATCCGAGCAGATCCCGTCCTTCGTCAGGCTTGCGGTCGCGGAAAGCGTGACGCCGCAGGGGGCCAGCTGGCGCGCCGGCGGACTGCTGCTGCAATATTTGCCGCCGGGCGGCGCGCGCGGGCGCGACCTTCCGCCGGGGGACGCGCCGGACGGCGGGGACGCCCCTGCGGAAAATGACAATGATCAATGGACCGAAGGCCAGGCGCTCGCAGCGACGGTCGAAGACCATGAGCTTGTCGATCCGGCGCTTTCCGGCGAGCGCCTGCTCTACCGCCTCTTCCATGAGCGCGGCGTCAAGGTCTTCGCCGAGCGCGCGGTCGAGGAATTCTGCCGATGCTCACGCGAGCGCATCGACAAGCTCTTAAAGAGCTTCTCTCCGCAAGAGCGCAGCGACATGATCGGCGACGACGGCCGCATCGGCGTCACCTGCGAATTCTGCGGCACGCTGCGCAGTTTCGATCCCGCCGAATTCGACTGATCAGCCCTCCAGCGGCAAGACCAGAGAGACTCGCGCGCCTTCGCCGCGGGCGCTCTCGATCTCCAGCGTCGCTCCGGCGGCGCTGGCGCGTTCGCGCATCCCCGCGAGGCCGAAATGATCGGGCGTCGGCGCGTCCGGATCGAAGCCGACGCCGTCGTCCTCGATCGTCAGACGGGCCGCCTTGCCTTCGCGTTGCAGCCCAACCCGCACGCGCCCGGCGCCGGCGTGCAACTCGACATTGCGCAAGGATTCGCGCAGCACGCGCGCGCAGAGCTCCTGCATGCCGTGCGACAGCGCCGCCTCGTCAAGCTCCCATTGGGCCTCCACCTCGGGAGACTGGCGCGGCCGGCGCGCCGCAAATTCCTCGACCACGCCCCGCAAGTCGATGTCATGGCGCGCCTCGCGCATTTGCGCGATCGCCGCCCGCGTCTCCTGCAATCCCGAGCGCGCTTGCGATTCCAATTCCTGGAGCGCGGTTTTCGCCTGCGGGTCCGTCGTCGTCTTGGCGATCACTCTCGTCTGCACGATCATCGTGACGATCGAGCGCACCAAGGTGTCGTGCAGGTCGTGGGCGATGCGCAGCCGTTCATTGGCGATCGCCGCGGCGCGCGCCTCTTCCCGCGCCTTGGCGCGCTCGGCGCGCAGCCGTCGGGATTCGGTCGCGTCGCGCCCCACGGCCTGGAATTCGCCGCCGCCTTCTTCATCGATGAACCGCACGCTCCATCCGAGCCAGCGCAGCGCGCCGCGCGCGTCATAGGCAGGCGCCTCGAAGGAGACGGGCGCGGCCGCCGCCATATCCAGACGCCAGCGATCGTCGGCGCCAAGCGGCGGAAACAAGTCGCCGATCGCGCGTCCGACGAGCGCATCCTGCGGCGCGCCCAGGAATTCCGCGGCGTGGCGATTGGCGTAGACCACTTTGAGATCGACGCCAAAACGCAGAACGAAATAGCCGGAGGATTCGACCATGTCGCGATAGAGCGCGTCGGCGGCGCGCAGCCGCGCGCGCGCGGCTTCGGCCTGCTGCTGCAGCAATTGCTTCTCGCGCCGCTCGGGGCCGAGCAACCGGTCAATCTGATCGGCGGCATAGTCGGGCGTTGTGATTACGAGGAATCGCCGCCGCTCGGCGCTATAGCGGACGACGATGTTGGCGCGCGCGACATTTTCCGCCGGCAGACGCATGGAGGGCAGGACGATCTCGCCGCCCTCGCGCCGCAGCGCGTCCAAGCTGTCCTCAAAATTCAACAGCAGCGGCGAAGCGCAGGCGGGCTCTCCTTCCGGGGGCAGCCAGTCGCTCAGGCGCCCGAAGCGGCGATGGACGATGGCCGCGTCGTCGAGCAGCGCCAGCCCCAGCCAGCCGTGGGCGAGCGCGTCAGCAAAGGCGTCGCTTTCGGCGTCCCATTGATTCATCGAAGCTCCTTGAGGGAAATTGGCCAAATGCGCCAAGCGGCTTTATGGGAACGAAGTCCCGGAGCCAGAAATGTCAGTCGATTTTATCTTTCCGCCGCCAGCTTGCCCAAGCGTCGCTCTCGCGCAAGACGCGCGGCGTTTTCCCGTGCGCCGCATTTTCTGCGTCGGGCTGAATTACGCCGCCCACGCCAGCGAGATGCGCAAGGCGCAAGGCCAAGGGCAAGACGGTAGGCAAGGAGAGGGACAAGACGCTGCGCCCTTTTTCTTCGCCAAGCCCGCCGACGCCGTGGTCGCGAGCGGCAGGGCGATTCCCTATCCCAGCGCCACCCATAATCTCCACCATGAGATTGAGCTGGTGGCGGCGCTCGGACGCGGGGGAGCAGACATTTCGGCGGACGACGCGCTGGCGCACGTCTTCGGCTACGCCGCCGGCGTCGATTTGACGCGGCGCGACCTGCAAGCGGCGGCGCGCACCGCCGGACTGCCCTGGGACATGTCAAAAGGCTTCGACCACTCCGCGCCGATCGGCGCCATCCGCCCGGCGTCCGAGATCGGCCATCCGGCGCGGGGGCGCATCGCCCTTTCGGTCAATGGCCGGAGCCGCCAGCAGGGCGATCTTTCGGACATGATCTTGGATGTCGCGGAGATCATCGCGGCGCTGTCCCGCTTCGTGGCGCTTGCGCCCGGCGATCTCATTTTCACCGGCACGCCGGCGGGGGTCGGACCGCTGCTTCCGGGCGATCTCGTCGAGGGCGAAGTCGAAGGGGTTGGCGGTGTCAGCGTAACTATCGAAAAATAAGGCGAGTTGCGCCCGGCCGCCAAAGCCGGCTATGTGCTGGAGGCGGAGAGCCGCTGCAGCGCGGCGCCATCAAAGTCGCGCCTTTTTCCCAACCGCCGGCGCGCGAGGCTCTTTCTATGCCGGTCGATCTCGACCCCGAAGACTGGGACGAATTTCGCGCCGAGAGCCATCGGGCGCTCGATATGATGGTCGACTATCTGCGCGAGATCCGCGACCGCCCCGTCTGGACCGAGCCGAGCGACGAGGCGCGGGCGCGTTTCCGGCGGAACCTTCCGCAGGAGGGACGCGAGCTCTCGGCCGTGCTCGCGGATTTCGACCGCTACATCAAGCCGTTCGCGACCGGCAACACGCATCCGATGTTCATGGGCTGGGCGCAGGGCGCCGGCACGCCGGCCGGGATGCTCGCCGAAATGCTGGCCGCCGGCATGAATTCGAACTGCGGCGGACGCAATCACATCGCCATCGACGTCGAGCGGCAGATCGCCGCCTGGATGGCGCAGGCCTTCGGTTTTCCGGCGGATTCCTCCGGCATTTTCGTCACCGGAACGTCGATCGCCAATTTCCTGTGTCTGCTCGTCGCGCGCGATCAGGCCTATGGCGGCCGCGACGTGCGGCTTAACGGGCTGTGTGCGCTCGACGGCCAACTCATCGCCTACGCCTCGCGCGAGGCGCATAACTGCGTGCGCCAGGCGATGGAGCTTGCGGGGCTGGGCTCCCGCCATCTGCGGCTCATTCCCTCCGACGCGCGCCGCGCCATGAAGGTCGGCGCTCTGCGCCGCGCCATCGCGGCGGACAGGGCGGCGGGCTTCAGGCCCTTTCTCATCGTCGGCACGGCGGGGTCGGTCGATACCGGCGCAATCGATCCGCTCGATGGGCTGGCCGACGTCGCCCATAGCGAAGATCTGTGGTTCCATATCGACGGCGCCTTCGGCGCGCTCGCGGCGCTCTCGCCGACGTTGAAGCCGCTCGTCAAAGGGCTGGAGCGCGCCGACAGCATCGCCTTTGATTTTCACAAATGGCTGCATGTTCCCTATGACGCGGGCTTCTTCCTGGTGCGCGACAAGGAGGCCCACAAGCGCGCTTTCGCCGCCAACGCCGCCTATCTTACGCGCGCGCCGCGGGGACTTGCGGCCGGCGACACTTGGCCCTGCGATCTGGGCGCGGATTTGTCGCGCGGCTTTCAGGCGCTCAAGACGTGGTTCACCATCGAAACCTTCGGCGCAAAGCGCCTCGGCGAATGCATCGAACAGACTTGCCGCATGGCCAAGCGGCTCGAAGCCTGGATCGCAACGTCCGATAATTTCGTCATGCGCGCGCCGGTCGCGCTCAACATCGTCTGTTTCGGGGTCAAGGACGACAAGGATGGGTCGCTGGCGCGCGAAATCGTCATGGAGCTGCACGAGCGGGGCGAGGCGGCGCCGTCGCTGACGATTCTCGACGGCGCTCCGGCGATCCGCGCGGCGATCATCAACCATCGCACCCATGAGCAAGACATCGACGCCTTCACGGGGTTTCTCGAGGCGGCGCTTCGGCGCGCCCGCAAGGAGCCGCATGATTTCGGCGCGCTGGTCGAGCCGCACGGGCCGGGAAAAACCCGGCTCTCGGAGGATTGACGCCGCGCGTATGATAGCCTGCCATCTGGGGACCAGTTTCCTTTCACGCAGCCGCCGTGAGCGCCGCCATGATATCAGACCGCCTCGCACAAGCGCCGCACGCCGACATTCCCGGATGTCAGTGGATCGTGAAGTTTAACGCCGCGGGCGAAGCCGAACCGGGAACCGCCGAGGATTTCGCCAATATCGGCGCGCCGCGCGAGGGCTTTTTGTGGCTGCACATGGATCTCGCCGACGTGCGCACGCGCCCGCTGCTGACGAACATCGCGGCGCTGTCGGAAGACGCGCGCGATTCGCTGTGCGATCCGGTGGATCACCAGCATCTCGAATATTCGGAGGGAATGGTCAGGGGCGCGCTGCTCGATTACGAGCGCGATCTGAGCGGGCCGACCTCGCGCACCGACTATGTCCGCTTCGCCTCGGGGGCGAGTTTTTTCATCAGCGCGCGGCGGCTGCCGATGGATAGCGTCGAAGCGGCGCGCATCGCCATCAATCGCGGCGCCCGCCTCTATTCGCCCCTCGATCTGTTCGAATTGCTGACCAATGCGCTGATCGACGGCTTGGCGCGAAAAGCCGCGGAGCTCGCGGCGGCGTTCGATCGCGTCGAGGACCGCATCATCGATCAGCGCGGCCGCCTGGCGCGGCCTGCCCTGAGCGCCGCGCGCCGCGACGCGGTGCGTCTCGCGCGCCAGATCAGCGGCCTGTCGACGACGGTCGCCCGACTTGAAACGATCGAGGACGTGGTCGGCGAACAGCGGGACAATGATCTGCGCGACGCGGCGTCGAGGCTTGTCCAACACGCCAGCGCGCTGACGCAGGACGTGGCGAGCCTTCAGCAGCGCGCCCGCCTCCTACAGGACGAGCTGAACGCCATTCTCAGCCTCGAGACCAATGATCGGCTCTATGCGCTGACAGTGACCACCATGCTGCTGCTGCCGGCGACCTTCGTCACCGGCTATTTCGGCATGAACACCAAGAATCTGCCGTTCACAGAGGAAGAGAACGGAACGCTTTACGCGACGATTCTCTGCATTCTGGCCTCGGCGACGGCGCTTTTCCTGATGCGTCGCTGGGGACTCGCGGGCGCGCCCGAAAACGACGATCAGCGGCCGCCGCCGCGCTCGGATCGCCCCGCGGACAGGAGTTTTTGACAGAATACCGTTGCCGAACGGAGGCGAGCGTCAAAGAGTGCGGCTCACTGAGCGTCGGGCGCATAAAGATGGCGCTGAAATCCGACGAAAGCCTCGCGGATCACCTTGGTCCCGCCGAGCGCCGCCGCCGCTTCATTGGTCGAGCCATATTTGAGTTGGACCAGCGCGCCGAGCTTGTCCTGATCCAGTTCTTCTTCGCCGTCCTTCACATATTGCGCCAGCACAAAGTCGAGGAAGGCTTGAAGCTTTTCATCATATTCCGTGGCGATGCGCGTCTTGCCGGCCGCTGCGCGCGCCTCGCGCGTTAAGGGCGCCAGCGCGAAACCGACATAGGCGAGCACGTCGAAAAGATCGCTTCTCTCGGCGTTGATGATCGCCCGGATCGCCGAAAGCGCCTCATGGCCGAAGCCCTTGGCGGACAGCCCCTCCAGCAGCGCCCTGCGCGTATCGGGTCGGCTCCAGACCTTGCGCAGCTCGTCTTCGTCCTTGAAGAAGTCGGGCAGTTCGCCGAACAGGGCTTCGATGAATTGCGCAGCGGAGACGGGCCTGCCGTCGGCGCTCCAGAAACTCGTCGCGACCATATGCTGGATCGTGCGCTCCTTGCCGTCGGCGAGCTTGATGATGAGCTTCTTGGGACGAGGCTCGTCGTCTTCTTCCGGCGTATAGGGCGTTTGCGGATTGTCCTCCATGCCCCCAGGCTTCGGACGCGGCGGTCCCGGTTCCTCCGGCTCCAACGGCTCGCCGTCCCATTCGGGATCATTGAAGAGCTGATGCGCCCGCACGAAATCATAGATGGTGAAATAGTCCTTGCCGTCATAGAGCCGCGTGCCGCGCCCGATGATCTGCTTGAACTCGATCATCGAATTGACGGGGCGCATCAGCACGATGTTGCGGACGTTGCGGGCGTCGACGCCGGTGGAGAGCTTTTGCGACGTCGTCAGAATCGTCGGAATGGTCTTTTCATTGTCGCGAAACGCCTTCAGCCATGTCTCGCCGATCTCGCCGTCATTCGCGGTCACCCGCTCGCAATAATGCGGGTCGCCGCTCGCCTTCATCTGGTTGACGAGATCGTGCACGGCGAGCGCATGCGCCTGCGTCGCGCAGAAAACCAGCGTCTTCTCGCGCTGGTCGATCATGTCCATGAACAGCTTCACGCGATATTTCTCGCGCGCTTCGATTTCGATCAGCCGGTTGAAGTCGGGCTCGCTATAGCGCCTGCCTTCCTCGACTTCGCCTTCGATCACGTCGTCATCCGGCGTATAAACGTAATCGTCTATCGTCGTCGCGATCTGCTTCACCTTGAAAGGCGTCAGAAAGCCGTCGTTGATGCCTTCCTTCAGCGAATAGACGTAAACCGGCTCGCCGAAATAGGCGTAGGTGTCGGCGTTCCATTTGCGCTTGGGCGTCGCCGTCAGGCCGATCTGCAAGGCGGGAGAAAAATATTCGAAAATGTTTCGCCATTCGCTTTCGTCTTTGGCGCCGCCGCGATGGCATTCGTCGATGAAGATACAGTCGAAATAATCCGGCGGATATTCGCCGAAATAGGGCGCCGGATCGCCATTGGCGTCGCGCCCGGACATGAAGGTCTGGAAGATCGTGAAGAACACCGCGCCGTTTTTCGGCACGGCGCCCTTCTTGGCGATGTCGCCCGGCTTGATGCGAATGAGCGCCTTCTCCTCGAATGAGGCGAAGGAGTTGAAATCATTATAGGCCTGATCGGCGAGCGTGTTGCGGTCGGCGAGAAAGAGAATGCGCGGCCGGCGAACCGGTTCGCCCGTTAGATTCCATTTCGCTTCAAAAAGCCGCCAGGCGATCTGAAAGGCGATCGCCGTCTTGCCCGTGCCGGTCGCCAGCGTCAGCAGCACGCGGCGTTCGCCATCGGCGACGCGCGCGAGCGCGTTGTTGACGGCGTTCGCCTGATAATAGCGAACGCTCCAGCCGCCGCCCTTTTCGACGAAGGGAACTTCCGCGAAACGATCGCGCCAGAGATTCTGTGTCGGAAAGGAGAGCGCCCAAAGCTCTTCCGGCGTCGGCCAGTCGGGAAGATAGCCTTCCGCGCCGGTTTGCATGTCGATGCGATAGATGCCCGCGCCGTTTGTCGAAAAGGCGAAGCGCGCCTGCAGCTTTTCGGCATATTGCTTCGCCTGTCCGACGCCTTCGGTGTCGGGAAGGCTGCGTTTCTTCGCCTCGATCACGGCGAGCTTCGTATTGCGATAGATCAGCACATAATCGGCGATCTCGGGCTTCGTCCGCCGTCCCGCGCCTTCCAAGCGCCCGAGTGTGATCTTGAATTCGCGCCGAACCTGACTCGCGTGCTCGACCCCCCATCCCGCTTCTTTCAGCCGGGGGTCGATCAGTTCGGCGCGCGTCTCGGCTTCGTTCATCTCAAATCGATCTGAAAATGATGGGCGCGATACCTCCCCCTTGCGGGGAGGTCGCGACGCGTAGCGTCGCGGGTGGGGGGAACAGGACCCCACCCCGAACCGCTTCGCGGTTCGACCCTCCCCGTGAAGGGGAGGGATTTCGCGCCTTTTCGTTGCGCCGGATGCCGCAGCCATCCGCGCTTTCCGCTGTCATTCCCGCGAAAGCGGGAATCCAGAGCAGCCTCCACGATCTTCGTCGCGACTCTGGATTCCCGATCGCTTCGCTTATGCCAAGCGTCGGGAATGACGGGGCCAGCGCCGCGCTCATGCGGCGACCGCCGTCGCGGAAGTCAGCTCGCCGGCAAAGGCCTTTTGCAGGATGGATTGTTTGAGTTCGTCGATGGCCGCGAGTTTTCGCATGTACACGCGTTCAAGATCAGCCGCCGCCCGTTTCAACTTTTCCGCCTGCGCCGCAATTCGCCGCTGCTGTTCGAGCGAAGGAATGCAAACATGAAATGCTTTGGCCTCAGGAAAATAAATCGTCTGATGTACAGCGCCGCTTGAGAATTTGAAAAACTCTTCGCCCTGCGTCAGGAACAGGAACGAAAGGAAATGCGGATCAAGTTCATTGCCGCAGACCCAGTTCACAAAGTCCTGACTGGTTGCCATTGGACGAGACATGATTGTCACATATCCAACGGATGCCGTGCGTGACAGGCACACAGTTCCAGCCGGCAGCAGCCGGGCCGAAGAATTCGCCAGGCCCAATTGATTGGTCGATTCCTCGGTCTCGTTAACTTCAGCGCCATGGAATCGCTTGGCGTCGCGAATGCCTATCCATGGCACGTCGCCGCCCCAATATTCAGGATGTCGACGGCTTGGCGTGTGGCCGGACTCCATTCGCGCGAGATCAGTTAGGGCGTGCCATCGCCAACCTTGTCGCGCAGCTTCCTTCGGCATGCCGACGCAGAGCGAAAAATCGCCTGCAATATGACGTGTCGTGGCGGCGCGACCGCCGGTTCGTGTCGCCGCTTCTGGGTCATCAATATCAAGAGATTGAACGGCGTGCCGCTTCGAATGCCTTTTCGTTGCGGGCGTCTTGGATTCGTATGTTGAATCATTGGAAAAAACGGATTTGAGATAGCTATCGAACAACTCCCGCGCATTTTGCAGGTTCTTTTCGGCGTTGGCGCGCAGGGCCTCCAGACCCGCAAAGGCCTCGTCCAGAATGGCCACAATCCGCCGCTGTTCGGGGAGCGGGGGAAGCGCGAGCTTTCGGGCCTCCATGGATGCTTTGGTCACGTGAATCATTGTGGTGCCCGCACCTTGTTCGGCCTTGATGCGGTCCTTATCCCAATCAAGAAAATGATAGAGAAAGAGCTGATCAACATAGCGCTCGTCAGGTATAATTTTCCATATGTGGTAATGATAAATCACGCGCCCGCCGCGCCAAATGCGTGGGCCGAAGGAGGCGGACCAAGCATACAGAAGATCGCCATCGTCGCAGTATTTGTCTTCGTCGAGCTTCAGGTCGGAGTAATACCAGTTGTTGTTCGTGAAGAAGTTACCCACGCGCAAAACCGGCGTGGGACCCGATGCCAATAGCTCAGGCTTGCTGTAGGCGCGCCCATTTATGAGCTTGCAGATGTCTCCGATCGTCTGATGCGACCACCCCGCTTTCACAACAGCCCCTTGATGCCCGCCAGAACCTCCGCCGACTCGGCGTCGAGCGCCGCGATTTCGTCCATGATCTCCTGTGGGCTGCGATAGGCGACCTCCTCGCCGCCATTCGGATTCTTCACCGAAAGATCGTAAGTTTCCTTATCGATGTCGCCGATATCGACGCTCCAGCTTTTTTCCGTCTCGGCGAAGGTCGCCTGCAATTCGACGAACTCCTTTAAGTCGTCGTCATTGAGCGCATTCGTTTTGCCGAGGCTTCTGCCGGGGTCGCATTTGTAGAACCAGACGCGCCGCGTCGGCGCGCCCTTTTCGAAGAACAGCACCACCGTCTTCACGCCCGCGCCCTGAAACGTGCCTTGGGGCATGTCGAGCACGCTGTGAAGAGTGCAGTTCTTCAAGAGTTCGCGGCGCAGGCCGACGCTGGCGTTGTCGCTGTTGGAGAGAAACGTGTTCTTGATGACGATCGCCGCGCGGCCCCCGGCGCGCAGCGATTTGATGAAATGTTGCAGAAAGAGAAAGGCGGTCTCGCCCGTCCTGATGTCGAAATTCTGCTGAACCTCGCCCCGTTCCTTGCCGCCGAACGGCGGATTGGCGAGGATCACGTCGAAGCGGTCCTTCTCCTGCAGGTCGCTGACATTCTCCGAGAGCGTATTGGTGTGGACGATATTGGGCGCGTCGATGCCATGCAGGATCATATTCATGGTGCCGATGACATAGGCGAGGCTCTTCTTCTCCTTGCCGAAGAAGGTGCGGCTCTGCAGCGTCTCCAGATCCTTCGTCGAGAGGTTCTTCTGCTTGCGCAGATAGTCGAAGCTCTCGCAGAGAAACCCCGCCGAGCCGCAGGCGCCGTCATAGATGCGCTCGCCGATCCTGGGCTTGATGACGTTAATCATCGCGCGGATGAGCGGGCGCGGCGTGTAATATTCGCCGCCGTTGCGCCCGGCGTTGCCCATGTTTTTGATCTTCGCTTCATAGAGATGGGAAAGCTCGTGCTTTTCCGCCTGCGTCTGGAAGCGCAACTGATCAACCAGTTCCAGCGCGTCGCGCAGCGAATAGCCACTGCGGAACTTGTTTTTGATCTCGCCAAAAATCTCGCCGATCTTGTATTCGATCGTGTCCGGCCGCTCGGCGCGCGCCTTGAAGCCGTGGAGATAGGGAAAAAGGTCCTTGTCGACGAAATCGACGAGGTCCGGTCCGGTCAGCGCCTTGTTGTGATCGAAGGCGCCGTCTTTGGTCTTGGGGGCGGCCCAGGCCGACCAGCGATGCGGCGGATCAATGATATAGGCGTAAGGCTTGCCCTTAAGCTCGGCCTGCGCCTCCCGCTCCCGCTCCAGATCGTCGAGATATTTGAGGAAGAGGATCCAGGAGGTCTGCTCGGTATAGTCGAGCTCGGTCGTGCAGCCCGCCTCTTTCCATAAAACGTCGTCAATATTTTTGAATGTCTGTTCAAACATCTTAAGGTCCCAGCCCAACGGCGGCGTTCATCAAATCAGCATAAGCGACGCCGGCTGGGACGCGCCAGACTTTACTCCGCCGTCCCTCGCCACTAAGTTCCGCGCCGATCACAAGGGCTTGTCCCGGAAGGAAGAGAATGCGCGCCGAACCGCTTGCGCTCAAAGCCGACATCGAGCAGTCCATCGGGCTGCTGAGGAGGCATCTTTGACGTCGATACGTCCCAACGGCGTCTCGCCGAACTGAATGTCCGGGCGGAGGATCCCGCGCTCTGGAACGATCCCGAAACAGCGCAAAAACTGATGCGCGAGCGCACCCAGCTCGAAGAGCAGATGGGCGCGCTCGGCGCTCTCGAGCGCGAGCTCGATGACGCGCTGACGCTCGTCGAGCTTGGCGAAGCGGAAGGCGATGCGGCGACCGAAAAAGAAGGCGTCGACGCGCTGAAGGCCATCCTCAAGACGGCGCGCGCCCGTCAGACCGAGGCGCTGTTCGCCGGCGAGGCCGACGCCAATGACACCTATATCGAAGTTCACTCCGGCGCCGGCGGCACCGAGAGCCAGGATTGGGCGCGCATGCTGTTTCGCATGTACGCGCGCTGGGGCGAGCGCCACAAATTCAAGGTCGAGGTGATCGAGGAGACGGCGGGCGAAGAGGCCGGCATCAAGTCCGGCACGATTCTCGTCAAGGGACACAACGCCCATGGCTGGGCGAAGACCGAATCCGGCGTGCATCGCCTGGTGCGCATCTCGCCCTTCGACTCCAACGCCCGTCGCCATACCAGCTTCGCCTCGGTGTGGGTCTATCCGGTGGTGGACGACCGGATCGACGTCAACCTCAATGAATCCGACTGCCGTATCGACACGTATAGATCGTCGGGCGCGGGCGGTCAGCACGTCAACACGACGGACTCGGCGATCCGCATCACCCATCTTCCGACCGGCATCGTCGTCGCCTGTCAGGCCGAGCGCTCGCAGCACAAGAACCGCGCCACCGCCTGGAACATGCTTCGCGCGCGCCTGTATGAACGCGAGCTCGAACTGCGCGAGGCCGAAGCCGATAAGGCCGCGGCGTCAAAGACCGAGATCGGCTGGGGCCATCAGATTCGCAGCTATGTGCTGCAGCCCTATCAGCTGGTGAAGGATTTGCGCACCGGCTTCACGTCGGGGACGCCCGCGGAAGTTCTCGACGGCGATCTCGACGATTTCATGCAGGCGTCGCTTGCGCAGCGGATTTACGGGGGCGGCCCCGAGAAGGTCGAGGACGTCGAGTAGCGCCGCTGCGCGACTCGCCGGCCAATGATAACGCTCGGATTTTTTGCGGGGGCGGGCGCAGCGAACTTTCTATGGCGCGCGGCGCATCGCCTCGATGACGATACGATACGCGCTCAAGAGAACGACGGTCGCGGGCACCGCCAGCACGACGCCCATCGCCCCGAACAACACGCCGAACGCCAACATGAAATACAGCAGCACGACCGGGGGAACCAGCAGCGAACGGCTCTGCAGATAGGGCGTGATCAGATAGCCCTCGACAAAGCTCGCCCCGCCAATCGCCAGCGCCGCCAGTCCCGCGCTGGACGCGCCATTCGGCAGGGCGACGAGCGCGCCGATGGCGAGCGCGACGATCGATCCGAAATAGGGAATGAAGGATAGCGCGCCGCTGATCGTCGCCAGCGCCAGCGGCGCGTCCACCCCAAAAGCCCATAGGCCCAGGCCCGCAAAGGCGGCGTTTAGCCCAACGACATAGAGTTGTATGCGGAGCCACTGCCGCAGCGTGTCGCCCGAGTCTTGGAAAAACCGCCTCATGTCAGCCCGATGCGCCTCTGGAGTCAGGGCGAGGACGCCCTCGACATAGCGATCTGGATCGGCCGCCAGATAGGCGGCGCTGATGACGGCGAAGATTGTGAAGCCGATCGCATTCCCGAGAGAGCCCAGCAGCGCCGCGAGATGTTGGGCGATCGGCGCCGACGCCTTCGAAAAATCGGCGTTGACGACGACGTTTTCGATAACTCTGCCGAGAGGGTGCTCCTCTACGAGGCGCTCGATGAACGCGATCGACGCCGGAATGTCGAGCGCGATTTCGTCATATTGCCTGAGCAGACGGTCGCCAAACAGCGCCAGCGCGGCGGCGACCAAAGCGAAGAATGCGAGCGCGACCAGCGGCAGCGCCAAGCGAAGCGAAACGCCCAGGCGCGCCGCGATCCATTCGGCGCCGCCGCGCCAGCCGATCGCAATCAGGATCGACGCGAACACGGCTGGGAGAAGACTGGACAGCCGCCATAAGATGATCGCCGCCGCCGCGATCGCCGCCGCCCAGAACGCCCGCAGGGCGAAATCGCGATGCGCGCCGTCTCGCGGAAACCAATTGAGCCTCATCGCCTGAGTCCCCGCCTAACCGCTTTCATTGACCTTACGCTTTGGGTCGCGCGCAGGGAACCGGGCGTCAATGCGCGCTCTTATCTAACCCCATTTCTCGACGACGAGTCCGGGGATGTCATCGAAATCCTCATTGTTGGCGGCGACGAGGGTAAGGCCGAGAGTGAGCGCCTGCGCCGCGATCATCCGATCGAGAACGCGTCGGCGTCTTGGATCGAGTTTGCGCATCAACCGCCCATAGGCGTCCGCGGCGGCCAGATCAAAGGGGAGAATGTCGATATTCTCCGTAATCAGCGCGATGTTCTCGGCAAGCCGGGCGTCCTTTTGGCCGGCCGCCGCGCCGGCAAGCGTTTCGGCGAGGCTGATCGCCGATAGGGCGACGTCGCCGACCTCCAGCGCCGCGAGCCTGTCGAGGACGCCGGGCAGGCCGAGCGCGGCGGCGATGACGATATTGGTGTCGAGCAGATAGCGCGCCATCACGGCCGCCCGGGCAAGAGGTTGAGCGCCGCGGCCTAGGAATGGTCGTGGTCGAGAAGTCGTTTGGGCGATTTGAGCTCCGGGCGCCGGATGGGGGCCGGAAGCGGCGCGCCGCCGAGACGCGCGACGAGCGTTCTCATATCGAGCCGGAGGGGCGTCACCACCAGGCTTTCGCCCTGGCGCCTGACGACGACCTCGGCGCCTTCGTCGAAGGCGATATCGCGCGGGAGACGCACCGCGAGACTGTTGCCGGAGCGAAAGATTTTCGTCGCGCTCATAACAAATGCGTGACAGAAATCCGTCCCCCTGTCAATCTGTGTATATACTTTCAGGGCGCGAGCGTCGCCGCGGCTTTCAGAAAGCGTTCGGGGTCGACGGCTTCCCCGTCCACACGCACTTCATAATGCAAATGCGGGCCGGTCGAGCGCCCGCTGGAGCCCACCCGACCGACAAGGTCGCCGGGCGCGAGCTGCTGGCCGGGCGCGACGTCGATCGCCGAGAGATGTCCATAACGCGTCGCCAGCCCGCCGCCATGATGGATCTCGACCATGTCGCCATAGCCGCCGCTTGGACCGGCGGCGGCGACGACCCCGGCCGCCGCGGCGCGCACCGGCGCGCCATATTCCTCGCGTAGATCGACGCCGCTGTGCAGAGCGGGACGACCAAGGAAGGGGTCGGTCCGATAGCCGAAGCTCGAGGTCGCCTGGAGTTCGCCCCAGACAGGCGCGTGCAGCGGCAGCATTGGCAGCGCGCGTCTGAACTCCGCCAGCGTCGCGACGGCGTTTTGCGCGCGCCCAAGCTGGCTCTCTGGGTCGCTCGCGCCGCGACGAGCGACATAAGGGCCGCCGATCGGGAGGCGGCGCTCGGTTGGGGAGAAATAGCGTTGCGGCGGCACGCCGGCGATGTCGAACGCACGCTTGATCCGGTCGGCCGCCGCGATCGCCTGCCGCGCGACCGCGTCCACATGCCGGGATTGGAGGCGCTCGGCGCGCGTCAAAGCGCGGTCGAGATCGTCAATGCGCATGGCGAGCGGCGGGGCGGCGGAGTCCCGGCGCGTTTCTCGCGCATGGCCAAGGCGCAGCGCCGGATCGGCGGACTGTTGAGGCGTCGCCGGTTCGCTCGGCGGCGCGGCGCCCTGGGTCAAGCCGCCGTTTTCCGCCGACAGCGCGACGAGTTTGGCCACCATGACGGATCGCGCCTCGAGAAGCTGCTGGCGCCGCTGAAGGTCCCCAAGCTTTGTCTCGACGCCGTCGGCGTCGCGGTCCGAGCGGCGCGTCGCCCGCTGCAGGCGCGACTGAAGCGCCGAGATGCGGTCCTCATAGGCATATTGCATTTCGCTCTGTCGATCGACGAGCTTGGCAAGCATCTGGTCGCGCGCGACGAGATAGGCGAAGATCGCGACCGCTGCGCCGATCGTGAGCCCGCCCGCCATGAGAAGCGTGAGGCGGTCTCGGCCGCGCCATGCCCGGCGCCTGCCGCGCGCCGGCGTTCCAGCGCCCCGGCGGATGCGCCCAATGGCGTTCCCAATGGCGATGACGTTACCCATGGCGCGCCAGGCTCTTGCGCTGCGGTTAGGGCGCCGGGGCGCCGCAGACGCCATAAGACTTCAGTAAGATTAACATTCGCCAAACAGGGCGCAGCCTCCGGCGCGCTGCACGGCAGAGTCGCCCTGTGACTAGGGTCCTAAGGGAGTCGACAGGCGGGTTGAAGCGTTGCGCTTGATCCCTTGGGCGCGCGCATGCTATCTGCGGCGCGCCGCACATGGACCACACATGGGCCGCGGAGAGGTGGCTGAGTGGTTGAAAGCACCGCACTCGAAATGCGGCATACGGGCAACTGTATCGGGGGTTCGAATCCCTCCCTCTCCGCCAGCCACACCGGTAATAGTTCAAAATTCAGGCTAACCGGCGCAGCTGGACTCAAGGTAGCCGGTTTGGCGGCGCCTTGTGCATATGCCGCTGTCAGCCGCATAAGTCGCTCAACTTGCTATGGTTGATCCGACGGGCGATCCATGCGGCGCCCTTCCTTCTGTGCCTTTCGACCAAGGCGGACGCGCGGCGGAGTTCGGATTTCGAGAGCGAAATATTGCACGCTCTTGCGATCTGACGATTGATTTCCGCTTTACGCGCGGCTGCAGTCCGCCGCGAAAGAACTGCGTCCACGGCGGAAACAGTCGCCGGCTTTGCGATCGCGAGCGACGACATCACGGCGAACGCGCAGCATGTGAAGACGACAATCTTTCTCATTCGATATTCCTCGTTACAGGCGCTTTTGTGCAGGTTGCTCCCCGAAACAGAATTCGCCGCCGCCGTGAAATTAGGTCGTTGATCCAGACGCGCTGGAGGATTTCGTAATACGTTGGCTGTTCGCTCTGGATGGCAAGCGTCGCGGATGAAGAGCGCGGACCTTAGAACGAACCTCCCCTCGACGTGACAGCTAGGAGACGGTAGCTTCGCCCGACTGCTCTTGCCGGGCATCCGAAATGACTCGAAAATTCGACGGCGGCGAATTCGAAGCCTTAAGGGCGCTGTTGTTGGCGCTGGAAGAAGCGCAGCGTTCGCCGCCGGAGCCGATCTTCGTCGCCGTCGGCGAACTGGCCCGCCTCCTGCACAGGTCGCGGTCAGAGATCATCGAGGGCCTCGATACGCTCGCCGGCTTGAATTTCATCGAAGGTCCGGGCGTCTACCGCGAGCGCGACTGGCTGTTTCGCCGCCTGACCCGCCGCGGCGAGGCTCTGGCCGATTTGATCCGCGATCCCGACGACTGGCGCGGCGCGCTGGACGCCTATGCGCCCTTCCTGGCGCGCTGAGCCCATTCGGCCCGCGCCCGGCGCCAGCGGGCGGCGACTTCGCGCCGGCGCGCCTTGAACAGCTGCGACAGCTCCGCCCGGCGCAGTCTGAATCGATCGTTCGGCGCCAGCGCCATGTAACGTTCGGCGATTTCGGTGATGACGATATCGGGCTGCACGCGCTCGACGAGCCGCCAATCGACATTGGACGACCAGACAAAGACAAGTTCGCGCGCCGTTTCAGCGAGCTGCGCCGTCAAACGATCACGTCCGACGCCCGCGAAGGAGTCGCCGAACAGCAGCATCCGCACATTATTCGGCGCCGCTTCGTTCCTGTAGATCGTATGCGCGCCCACATGGATGTCGCCGCCGTGCAGCGGATCTTCTAGGATGCGCGCCACGGCGTTGCCGTAAACGCGTTGCGCGCCGGCCATCCAATCGACTTCACGAATCTGCTCCCAGCGCGGCGGATCGAATTTGCCGCCAAGATCCATGATTTTGTGAATCGTGTGGCAAGGCCGATTCGCCAGTTCCGCGTTCTCCGTCAGCTGCAGCGCATCGCACAAGAGTTGATACGCCAACAGGGCGCCCTCCGGCGTCCAATGGGTGTCGCTGCGCCAGTAGAGTTCGACCTCGTCGCGCCATTGGCGCATGGGACCGACGAGATCGACCCAGCCGGCGGCGCGTTCGCCGCCCTCGAAGAGCTGTTGCAGCCGGATCGCCGGCGCGAGATCGACGTCGACGAGCGGCGCGGCCTGCTTGTGCCCGTAGATCGTCAGCTTTTCCGGCGCGACGAGATGGGCGTAGGCGACGCCAAGCGCGTCGCAACGCCGCTTTCGTTCGATGATGGCGTCTCGCCATCGGCGCAGATTGACGTCTGGTAGATGGCCGCCGTCACGATCATAGAGCGTCGTGACGAAATTGGTTCCGCCGGTCAGGAACAGCCATCCATCGTGGCCTTCGTGAACGATGAGTTCGGTCACGGCGCGTCGGTCGCGATCGAATTCGCCTCAGACTCCGTCGCCGGCTTGCGGGCGTATAGAATCGTCGCGGCGGCGAGTTCGAAAAGCTTCTCGCGCGGCAGCTCACGCGCCCATGGCTTCTCCAGCAGCGGACCAGGATAGGCGATCAGATCCTCGACGCGCGTGCGCAAGAACTGCTTGCGGGCGCCGGGCGAGAGACCTTGCGACCAGGAGCGCAGTTGCCAGGCGATCGCCCAGATGGGATGGGTGGGATCGGTGACCTCCTGCCGTTCGATGATCAGGCGACCTTCGAAAAGCGTGCGCAGCCCTTCGTGCGTCATGTTGAAATAATGATGCGGATAGCCGTGCAGCGGCTGCAGGAAGGGCACGCAGCATTTCAGCCATCCGCCGGGCTTCAGCACGCGCGCGATTTCCGCCGCGCAGCGAAACGGATCCTTGACATGCTCCAGAACGGCGATCGAGATGACGCCGTCAAAGGCGTTATCCTTGAAGGGAAGCCGGTGCGCCAAGCCGATGACGTCGGTCGTTGCATAATCCATCATCTCGAAATTGACGACGTTGCTGTAATAGACCGGACGGTAGCCTGCGCCGACGTCGAGAATCAAGCCGTCGGCATGGCGTTGGATCAATTCGACCGTTTCGTCGTCATAGCCATTCTCGCTGATCGGCATTTCGCCGGCCATATCCGGCTTGCCAAGCGCGGCCTGATCGGCGAACACGAATTTGCCCGAATGCGACAGCGGCGTTTCGGGGTCGAGCAGCAGCGGCCGCGCCGCCGTAAGCTTTCGCGCGCGAATCGCGGGGATGTCGCTTGAACACTGCTGGCGCCGCTCCTGGAGGCGACCGAGCATATCGAAATGCGCGCGGCCGGAGACGAACTGACCAAGCTCGATTGCTTGCCGCACGTCCGGATTCGCGGCGAGATAGCGGGTTTCGTCGAAATTCTCGGCCGTGGCGCGCTCGTCATCGGCGACCTTTTGGCGGCGGCCCTCAATATGGCCGAATTTTTTGAAATGCCTCCAGCCGGAGGCGATTTTTCCGAGGCGAACGGCTTCGGCGACATCGGGGTTGACGGCGAGATAAGATCTTTCGTCGAAGGTCTCCGGCGTCGGCGTCTCTTGCAGCGCGACTGACTCGAAGGGATTAATCATGAAGTCGGCGCCGAATTGTTTTTGTAATGGCCATCCCCGACGGACTGTTATCACAAGTGACGGTAGAGGAAAACACGCGATCCACCTACAGTCGAGACGCCGACAGCCAGAACAGACCAGTTATGGGACCATTCATGTCTTCTAATTGCGACGATATTCAAGAAAATCCCGCGGCGCCGGTCGTCGTCGAGACCTTCTATCGATATGGCTACAAAGGTCGGCCGATGCTCGCCATTCGCGCGCCTTTTGCGATGGGGGCGGATGGCGCGGAAATTATCGGCCGTGTCATCGACGCGGGCGGGCGCCATCACGTCGTCGTCGGAATCGCCCGGCAGATTTCGGGGCCGATCCATCAGGGCGAGCCTTTTGGCGTCGAACTGCGCGCCAATGACGCGTGGGAAGAGTCCTCGGCCTAAACAAATGACCAAGATTCTGGGACTGGGCCACAGCCATATCGTGGCCGTCGCCAAGGGGTGCTACGAGTTGCAGCATGAGCGATTTCAGCTCGGCGGCGCGCCGCTCGTTTCAAGATTCCTCTATCTCTATGACCCCGCGCTCACGCCGACGTTGGACGAAGAAAGCGGCGCATCGCGGCTTAATCCGCGCCTTCGTGAGATTTTCGACGATGAGCGGCCGGACGGCGTCGTGCTGTCGGTCGGCGGCAATGAGCATATCGCTCTTTCGGTGACGCAGCCCAAAGAGCGCTTCGACTTCATTCTGGGGTCGGAGCCCGAGCTCGAACTCGAGCCGGGCGCGCAGGTGCTGACCGAAGCCGCCGTTCGCGAGACTTTGCGGGAAAAAATGAGTCCCACCCTTGCGACGATCGCAGCGATCCGAAACGAAACGGCGGCGCCGATCGTTTGCCTTGAGCCGCCGCCGCCCTTGCCCAATTCGCGCATTTTGGAATGTCCGCAGGAATTTTTTCGTAAATCATTCGATTCGCGAAAGCTGTCGGGGGAAGTTTTTCGCTATAAGATGTGGCGTGCGCAATCTGCGCTTTATCGTGAAGTTTGCGCGCGCGCGGATATTTTTTTTGCGGCCGTCCCTGCGGAGTTTATCGAGGCTCCGGGAGTGTTGGCGGACATCGCCAGAGGCGCCGACGCGTCCCACGCGAATGCGCTCTTTGGCCGGCGGATGATACAAACCGCCGCCGCGCTTGTTGAGCCTTTGCTTGCCAATGGACGTCGATGAAAACGCATCCCTATTCCAAACGTCCGGATTACGCCCTCTGGCGCCGGGCGGTCGCGGATGTCGCCCCCGGCGAGATCGACCCGATGGTGGAGGCGCCCTTCCGGCTTGGCGTGCGCGAAAAGGTTGCGACAGCCGGGAGCTGCTTCGCTCAGCATATTGGCGGCTATCTGAAATCGAGCGGCTGCAACTACCTCGTCGCCGAGCCACCCCATGCCTTTATCAGCGAGCAGGCGGCGCAGGCCCTCAACTACGGACTCTATACCGCGCGTTACGGCAATATCTACACGAGCCGCCAGCTGCTGCAGCTGTTTGAGCGCGCATACGGGCGCTTCGCGCCGGTGGAGAACCACTGGCGGGAAGGCGACGCATGCGTGATCGATCCGTTTCGACCGCAAATTCAACCTGGCGGCTTCAACTCGGCGCGTGAACTCGATTATGATCGCGAACGCCATTTCGAAGCCGTGCGCCGGGCGTTCGAGACGCTGGATGTGTTTGTCTTCACGCTCGGGCTGACGGAGCTGTGGCGTTCGCGCGAGGATGGCGCAGCCTTTCCGCTCTGTCCCGGCGTCGCCGGCGGCGACTACTCCCCGGAGCGCCACGAATTCATCAATCTCGGCGTCGACGATATCGTTGCCGACATGACTGCTTTCGTCGAGCGTCTGCGCGCGGTCAATCCGGGGGCGCGGGTCATATTGACTGTTTCGCCCGTGCCGCTCGTCGCCACCGCCGAGCCGCGTCATGTGATGATGTCGACTATGTATTCGAAGTCGGCGCTGCGCGTCGCCTGCGATCTGCTTTCGCGTTCGCTCGGTCACGTCGCCTATTTTCCGTCTTACGAGATCGTCGCCGGCGGCTATGCGCCTACGGATTATTTCGCGCCGGACAGGCGCAGCGTCACGCAGGCAGGCGTCGCCCATGTGATGCGCGTGTTCGAGCGGCATTTCATCAAGCGCAACGCCGCCGGCGAAGCCTTGCGCGGCGCGCTGCGCGCGCTTGCTCCGGTGCGCGCGGCCCCGCCAGAAGATCCAGTCGCCGCCGCGATGCGCCTCATGTGCGACGAAGAGGCTCTTTCTTTAGAGCGCGTCGAAGCGCCGTCGGTCGCCGCGTCGCAGGCCGAGGCAGAGCCCGCGCCGCAGAATGAGTCAGGAGAAGAATCTGCCGCGCAGGAACCGCTCGCCAATGAGCCCGAGCGTGAGGCTGATCCCGCCGACCCACAGAATCATCGACTTGTTGATTAGGTCGGTATTGTAGCTCGTATAATAGGCGGAGCGCAGCCATTCGACGAGATGCAGGAGCGGGTTATACACCATATATTCCCTAACGCTTTCAGGCATCGCCGTTGGCGGCAAGTAGACGCCCGAAACCACATAAAGACCAATCATGACGAGGATGAAGAACAGCAGAAAGAAATTTCCCAAGAGCGCGCACATGACGACGTTAAAAAATCCGAGACCGATGCCGAGAAATACGGCGGCTCCGATCGCTTTTGCCGCCTCCGTGCTGTCGGCGGGGAAAATGTCGACATCAAACAAGCCGACGACCGACATAAACAGCGCCAGCACGATCATGGCGTTGAGCGTCTCAAGGATGCAGCGGCTAAATATGAGGTGGAGCGGCTGGATGACCGGGATGTTTAGCAGTTGGCGATTCTGCGGAATCGCCATGGCCAGCAGGCGCGCGGGATAAAGGCATAGCACATAAGGCACGACCCCGGTCCCGACGAACATCGCTGGGCTATCCCCTAAGGGCGCGATGCTCGACCTGATCAGGTGAGCGCCCATGATGATGCCGATATGGCCGAGGGGCCACGCGATCGCGATCAAATAACCGATATGGCTGTTGCCGAAGCGGGAGCGCATGTCCTGGAGCAGAACCGCGCCGATGATTCGGCGGAACTCTGCGAGTTGCAGCCCAAGTCTCATGCACTGCTGGCGCATATGCGAGTCGAGGACCAGGCTCATCATTGTGCTCCAATTTGCGCCAACGATTCAAAAATCAGGAGCATCGCGGCCGATATTGACCTCGATGCCGTCTTGCATTGCTTAGGCCCCAAGCATCCCGTTTTCCTCGAGATAAGCGATGATGCGGTCCGCAGTCGCTTGGGCCGATTGGTCCGCCGAATTGACCTTCAATTCCGGCGCTTCCGGCGCTTCGTAGGGCTGATCGACGCCGGTGAAATTCTTGATCTCGCCGGCCAGCGCGCGCTTATACAAGCCCTTGGGATCCCGCTCCTTGCATACATCGAGCGGCGCGTCGATGAAGATTTCGACGAACTCTCCGTCTCCGACGAGCGAGCGCACCATCCGCCGTTCCGCGCGGAAGGGCGAAATGAAGGCGCAAAGGACGATCAACCCGGCCTCGACCATCAGTTTCGCGACTTCTCCCACCCGGCGAATGTTTTCGACGCGGTCCCCTTCGGTGAAGCCGAGGTCCTTGTTGAGGCCGTGGCGTATATTGTCGCCGTCCAGCATCAGCGTATGGGCGTAACGTTCGACGAGCTTCGATTCGACGAGATTGGCGATGGTTGATTTGCCCGCGCCGGAAAGCCCGGTGAACCACAGGATCGCCGGCCTCTGATGCTTGAGCCGGGCGCGCGTCGCTTTGGTGATGGATTGCTCTTGAAGATGGATGTTCGTGGCGCGCCGCAGAGGGAAAGCGATGATCCCCGCAGCGGCGGTCGCATTGCTGAACCGGTCGATGAGGACGAACGCGCCGGTCGTGCGGTTGTCATCGTATGAATCAAAGGCGATGGCCGCGGCGGCGGCGATGTTGCAAAAGCCGATTTCATTGAGGCTCAGAGTCTTGGCGGCGCTCTTTGCGCCGGTATCGACGTCGAGCTTGTGCTTGATCTCTGTGACGCTGGCGGCAAGAGTCCGGCCGTTGATTTTCATGAGATAGGAGCGGCCAGGCAGAAGGCTGTCGTCGCTCATCCAAATCAAATGCGCGGCGAATTGATCGGCGACGTTTGGCCGAGCCGTCGGATGACAGAGAACGTCGCCGCGGGACGCGTCGATCTCGTCAGTGAAGGTGACCATGACGGAGTCCGGCGCAGCGGCGCTCGTCAGGTCTCCGCCCATCGCGACGATGCGCGCGATCTGGGTTTTTTGGCCGGAGGCGGCTGACACAATTTCGTCGCCAACATGAAGCCGGCCGGAGGCGATCGCGCCGGCAAAGCCCCGGAAGGCGTCACTTCGGCGATTGACCCATTGCACTGGCAAGCGTAGCGCCGCATCGGCGTGATCAGTCTCGACGTCGACGTTCTCGAGATAGGTTAAAAGATTGGGGCCCTCGCGCCAGGCCATGTTCGTGGAGTCCGCGACGACATTATCCCCATAGCGTGCGGACAAGGGAATCGTTTCGACAGTGCGAAAGGCAAGCGACGCGGCGACGCCTTCGAACTCGCCGACAATTCTGTCGAATACCGCTTGGTCGTAATCAATAAGGTCCATTTTGTTGACGGCGAGCACGATGTGCCGAACGCCAAGCAGGGAGACGATCGTGGCGTGCCGCCGCGTCTGCGTCAGCAGGCCCTTGCGGGCGTCGACCAGCAGGATGGCCAGTTCGGCGTTCGACGCGCCTGTGGCCATGTTGCGGGTGTACTGCTCATGGCCCGGCGAATCGGCCAAAATGAAGGAACGGGCAGGGGTGGAAAAATAGCGATAGGCGACATCGATGGTGATGCCCTGCTCGCGCTCGGCTTCAAGTCCATCGACGAGCAACGCAAAATCGATTTCCTCGCCCAATGTGCCGTGGCGGAGCGAGTCGTTGCGTAGAGCCGCCATCTGATCGTCCAAGATCAGCTGACGTTCATAAAGGAGTCGCCCGACGAGCGTCGATTTGCCGTCGTCGACCGAGCCGCAGGTCAACACCCGCAGCGTTGGGCGCTGCGGGGTGGGTTGGGCCTCTGAAAGGATTTGCGCGTTCGCAACAAATGGCGCGGTCATTAGAAATAGCCCTCGCGCTTCTTTCGCTCCATGGAGGCGGCCTCATCAAAATCAATCAGCCTGCCCTCACGTTCGGAGGTCGAGGCGCAGCGCATTTCCGCGATAATCGTCTCCAGCGTGTCCGCATCTGATTCGATGGCCCCGGTCAGCGGATAGCAACCGAGCGTTCGAAACCGCACGCGCCGGGATTCGACGACTTCGTCTGGCGCGCGTGGGAACCGTTCATCGTCGACCATAATATAGGCGCCGTTACGACGGACGATTGGCCGTTCTTTTGCAAAATAGAGCGGCACCACCGGGATGTCTTCCGCCGCGATGTAATCCCAGACGTCGGTCTCGGTCCAATTCGACAAAGGAAAGATCCGCATGGACTCGCCGGCCCCGAGCCGCGCGTTAAAAATGCGCCAGAGTTCGGGGCGCTGGCTTTTCGGATCCCAGCCATGCGCGGCGGTGCGATGCGAAAATATGCGCTCTTTCGCGCGACTTTTTTCCTCGTCGCGGCGGGCGCCCCCGAATGCGGCGTCAAACCCGCCTTCATTCAGCGCCTGCCTGAGCGCCTCGGTCTTCATCACTTGGGTGTATGCGGAGGAGGAGCAGGTGAACGGCGAGACGCCGCGCTTTAGCCCATCTTCATTTGTATGAACAATCAGATCCATTCCGACGCGCGCCGCGGTCTGATCGCGGAAGGCGATCATTTCGCGAAACTTCCACGTGGTGTCGACATGCAGAAGCGGGAAGGGCGGCTTGGCCGGGTAAAAGGCTTTGAGCGCGAGATGCAACATCACGCTCGAGTCCTTGCCGATCGAATAAAGCATGACGGGACGGCGAAACTCCGCGACCGCTTCCCGCAAAATAAAGATTGCTTCCGCTTCAAGCCGGCGCAGGTGGGGCGTAAGGGACATTCTTCCTCAGAAAAATTCGGAAATGAAGCCATAAAGTTAGTCGTCAAAGGAGTCGAAAATATGATATACGCGTCTGCCACTATCGCTTGATGGCTGGGCGGGATGCTGAACGCGGAGCCTGAGACGGTCTGAGGGCAACGCCTCGTTCGATTATCCGCTGCGACAGTTGGCGGCGCGAGCCGGGAGCCGTCGTTCAGACGATTGTTTGGAAGCTGCAAACCGGTTTCACGAACCCCAAGATTTCGCCATGCAAGAACACGATTCTTCACTTCAAAGATATGCCGCCGCGCCGAGATCGGTTGCGCCGGATCTGATGACTCTGCGGCGCGTTGGAACGCCCGGAATCACGCGCGCGCGCGCGCCGCTACGGCTCGGCCTCGCGGGCGGCGGGACCGACCTTTCGCCTTACTGCCAGCGCTATGGCGGCGCCATCCTCAACGTCACGATCGATCGACACGCCTATGCGTTTGTCTCTTCGCGCGACGATGGAAAAACGCGCTTCTCCGCGCTCGATCTCGGCAAGGAAGAGTCTTTCGAGGCCGACGCCGCGTTGACCGAAAAAGCGGCGCTCGTGCTGCATCAGGGCGTCTACCGACGCATCGTGCGCGACTTTCTCGGCGGCGCGGCGCACCCTCTATCGATTCAAACGACCGTCGATGCGCCGGCGGGATCGGGCCTGGGGTCTTCCTCGGCCCTTGTCGTCGCTCTTGTCGAAGCCTTTCGGGCTCGGTATGCGCTGCCGCTGGGGCGCTATGAAATCGCGCATCTGGCGTGGGAGATCGAAAGAATCGACCTCGGCCTCGCCGGCGGCCGTCAGGACCAATATGCGGCCGCCTTCGGCGGCGTAAATTTTATTGAATTTCTGCCGGACGACCGGGTCATCGTCAATCCGTTGCGGCTGGTTCCGGGCGCCATGGAGGAGATCGAATCCTCCCTTGTCGTTTGCTTCACGGGTCAGTCGCGCAACTCCCATGACATCATCGTCCAGCAGACCAGCGGCGTCTCGACCGCCGAAACGAAGGCGATCGAGGCGATGCACCAACTGAAATCCGACGCGCATGAAATGAAGCTCGCTTTTGTCCACGGCGACATTCGCGGCATGGCGGACGTGCTTCAGCGCTCCTGGATCGCCAAGCGGCAAACGGCGAGCGGCATTTCGACCGGCATGATCGAAAAATTCCAAGACCTCGCCGAACGTAACGGCGCGCTCGCCGGCAAGATTTCGGGCGCCGGGGGCGGCGGCTTCATGATGTTCATCGTAAAGCCCGAAGACAGGCAAAGATTGATTGGCGCATTGCGCGCGGCGGGCGGCGACGCCAACGCCGTCGCCTTTACTCACACGGGGAGCGTGACGTGGACAGCGACGACCTAGGCTATATCGACGCCTACTTTGACGAGTCTGTGGCGACGTTGCAGGCGGCCGCCGCGGATGCGGCTTTCAAGGACACGCTTGTCGCCATTGCGGCGCGTATTGTCCAGTCGCTGCAAAACGGCGGCAAGGCCATGTTTGCGGGAAATGGCGGCAGCGCCGGCGACGCGCAGCACATCGCCGGCGAATTCGTCTCGAGGCTGAATTTTGACCGCGCGCCGCTCGCGGGACTGGCGTTGACGACTGACACTTCGGTGCTGACGGCGATCGGCAACGATTATGGTTACGCCGACGTCTTCTCCCGGCAAGTCCGCGGTCTGGGCCGCAGCGGAGACGTCTTTGTCGCCATCACGACCTCGGGCAATTCGCCGAACATCCTGAAAGCGGTGCAGGCGGCGCGCGACATGGACATTGTGACAGTCGGCTTTACGGGCCGGACCGGCGGCAAGCTCGCCGCCGCCTGCGACATCTGCCTCCATGTTCCGTCCGATTCCACCCCGCTGATCCAGCAGGCGCACATCGTCGCCGCCCATCTGATCTGCGGGCTCGTCGAAAACGCCATATTCGCCGGCGGCGCGACAACGCAGCAAAGCGCCTTCGCGTGATTCGGCAGGCGGTCATCCTCTGCGGCGGTCTGGGGAGTCGTCTTGGCGGGTTGACGGCGCGAACGCCCAAGCCGCTGTTGCCGGTGGCGGGCGCTCCATTTCTTGACGTTCTCGTCGGGGAGGCCGTCAGGCAGGGATTTAGCGAAATTCTTCTGCTCGCCGGCTACCTCGCGGACGAAATCGAATCCTACGCGCGCGCATCCGCGGCCGCGCAGCGCTTTGGCGCAACCGTCAGCGTCGCGGTCGAACCCAGCCCCGCAGGAACGGCGGGCGCGCTGCGCTACGCCGGCGATCGGCTCGATGATGAATTCCTTCTGTTGAATGGCGATTCATGGTTCGACGTGAATTTGCGCGCGCTGGCCGCGCTCGCGCCGCGCCGTCCGGAGGCGGCGATGATCCTTGCGCTGCGCGAGATGCCGGACATTGCGCGCTACGGCTCGGTGACGCTCTCGCAAGGCAGAGTGACCGGCTTCTTCGAGAAAGCGCAGAAAATCGGCGGCGGACTGGTCAACGGCGGAGTCTATGTCTGCCGCAAGGCTCCACTGCTGGCGGCGATCGACGCGGTTGAAGGACGCAGCGTGTCGCTCGAGACCGAGGTCATGCCGACGCTGGCGCAGGCAGGCCGCCTCTTTGGCGAGATCTGCGAAGGCCATTTCATCGACATTGGCGTTCCGGAATCCTACGCCGCCGCGCAAAGCGAAATTCCCGCGGCGTTGCGAAGGCCCGCGGTCTTCTTCGACCGTGACGGCGTGCTCAATGTCGATCTCGCCCATGTCGGCACCGTCGACCGCTTTCGGTGGATGGAGGGCGCCGTCGGCGCTGTGCGGGAGTTGAACGATCGCGGCTATCTCGTCTTCGTCGTCACCAATCAGGCCGGCGTCGCCAAAGGCTTCTACGAAGAAAAAGACGTCGTCGCGCTGCATGCGCATATGCAGGAAGAGCTTGCGGCGCAGGGCGCGCATATCGATGACTTTCGCTATTGCCCCTATCACGTCGAGGCGACGGTTCCGGCCTATCGGCAAGAGTCGCCCTGGCGCAAGCCGGCGCCCGGCATGCTGCTCGATCTGCTCGACGCCTGGCCCGTGGACCTGTCGCGAAGCTTTCTGATTGGCGATAAGGAAAGCGATCTGCAAGCGGCGGCGGCAGCGGGGATTGCGGGCCATTTATTTGGAGGCGGGGATTTGCGCGTTCGGCTCGACGCCGTGGCGCAATTTGCGCGTCCGGCGCGTGGCGAGGCGGTTTCCCCCGTCAGTGAAAAAGGATAGAACGTCGCAGAGTTTAGCCATTGGCGCGCGGGCGGCGATAAGGCCCATCGATCGAGCAGCCCTTTGGTCAACGAAAGCTGCAATATGTCCGACTACCTTCCCGTTCTCCGCAAGATCAACAACGAATTGAGAGGCGGCAGCAGCGTTTATGACGGCTATCAACGCGGCTGTGGCCTGGAATTCGACGAACTGAAAACGCGCGTCAGCGAAGACCTCGACTATGGTTTCGCGGCGGAGATCGCCAAGGCGCGCTCGGTGCTGCTGCTCGAGCGAATGATGAACCTTTTTCTGCTGTGCAAATTTTTCCTGCCGCGTTTGCCCTTCGGGCATATCGTCGAATATGGCTCGTTCCGGGGCGGCTCGGCGATGTTCATGGCGGCGTTGGCGCAGCGTTTCCTGCCGGGCGCGTTCGATGGAGATCCTCTAACCATGCAAAAGCAGTTTTATTCGGAAAATGAGACCAGACTGAAACAGAATACACAACTTCGAAGAAGTTGTCGGGATACGGAGCAAGGGGCTGGTACCCATTTGGGCGGCGGTCACCTTGTTGTTGCATAACCTTACGTATTCAATCGCGTCTTTATTTACATCGCACCCGTGTAACGACCATCCTGGCGCCAACTCTGCAAGAGGTAGCAGCACTCTGCCCGAGGCGTATCCAAAATCCAAAACGTTCGGCCTATCCTTACCTGAGTATTCTTCAGACAAACTTCTGATGACCTCGGCCGCTTTCGGCCGAGAGGTTTTGTAGAAGTCCGAATTCGGGTCTCTTAAAAACTCCGTTGTCGGATCGATTCAGCAATATTTTCTTTGTTAGTCATCACTCTCTCCTTGTGAAGCTTTATAGTCCGACAAGCTTACTCATCGGACTACCTTACGCAAATTACCCGGTTCAAAAGGCGGGGAAACGTCCATGTGGCATTGAGTGTCGGGCTTTTGTATCGGCCATTGGAGAATTTCATATATACTGTTTGGATGACGCTTTATAAAAGCGCCAATCGCCGCGATTTGCGCATCGTTGTGATATACCATTTCCCCAATAACGATCTTCATTCCATTTTTTGTGGCAGCATCCAGAACGGCTTCCATCGTTTTATACATCGACGACTGTGAAGTATCGTATAGATGCACATCTAATACATCAGAATTAAATTTAACTGAACCATATAATTCAATTAGCCGATCGACGCGTTCGATGTCACCGTTAGCACAAGAAATTCGCGCGTCAAGCTGGCCGAAAAGCGCGGAATAACGGGACAATATTACCTGATCATATGCAAACAATTGATCATAATATCTGCTCTTGAGATAACGACTGGGGCAGCCCTCGCTCACTAGGTCATATGAGACGTTGATTCTCTTGCCCGTAACGCCTCCAATCACCAATCTCAATCGGCGAATGAGCCCCCAATTTTCGTCAGTCAAAGATGGATCAAAACAATCGCCCCAGTCAATCTTTCTACAACTCGGCGAGTTCTTTCCCTGGGCCCCAAATACGACAGTCCAATGCTTAAATCCAGCATTTGTGACGTCTTCGGAGAACAGCGCGACTTTTTCTTCGACAGATTGAGCGTCACGCTCTCGTGAAGAGACCATTCCGTCCCCGGGTACTCTGCTGAACCAAATTATTGTGCGTAGACTATCGAATCCAGCCTTTGCGATTGCCTTCAGTTGCTTCCTTACGACCTCCCTTACGTTTGGAATGTTATATTGGGGTATCGCGGCTCCGCCTTGCATCGTCGCCGCACGGCTTTCAGCAGCGCATGCTCCGACTCTAGACATGGCAAGCGCGAAATGTGTATAGGTGACGCCTAGAAGTGGGGCCTCAGAGGCGAGAGCGCCCGTACGGAGCAAGAAAAAGATGGCAGAGGCTGCGCCCAAGGAACGATGCTTAGCGTTCATTCTACACCCCGGTTGCCATCGCCAGCCCAAGATATATTAGTATTCACTCGCAAGACGGCATACCTCGCTATAGAAATATGGGTTCTCAGCCCAAAATATGGGGTCCACAAAATGAAGCCGACTAAATCTATTTAAGAATACTTTATCAAGCGGCCTTTTTGTGATTATATTGTCACTCCACTCGGACTGGAGTTTGCTTTCGATTAGCCTAAAAATAATTGATTCATAATCGACGTCTATTTGATTTATATATTTTGACGTTTGGCGCGCTATTTCGCGCGCTAATTCTTCTGCGTGCTTATTATTGCGTAATATGTAAAGACCGCTCTTTCCATTTACATTAATTACTCTCATGAACTCGGTATCTGACATACTGAAGGACTTATTAATCCGAAAACCTGCTTGAGTTGTCACATCGTTTAAGTTTAGGACGTTTTTGAAGAAATGAAGAGCAGTGTCTTCTATTTCTTCGTAACGAAAGATATTTACCGCGTCTCGTCCGAAGTGATCCGCCCATTTTGCGAGAATTCCATTCACATTAATTATGTGGATTCGAAACGGATAAGTCATTAATTCAGCGTAAAATAGAAGAAAATGTCTTTTGTCGCCATGCTTCACTAATTCCTGCCACCACGCCCAGGCATTATCAGGAAGGCTTCTAAGATAATAAACTATCTTAACGTCTTCAATGTTAATTCGTCTAGCTAATAACGCTATTGAATTGGTTGAAAGCAGAGAGAAATTCTCACTAGACAGCACAAGTGTGCCAGGGCAGGTGTTTAATTCTGCTAACATATTATCAAGAACCTCTCCAGCGCTATTGGTCGCAAGATTCTCAACGAGTTTATGATGGCCATATTCAGAAAAGCCGATTTCTGGATAGTAATACCCAGCGCGTGCGAGTTCGGCTCGATTATCGACGAGTGCTCGTTGAATCGCTGTAGAGCCGGTCTTATGCGGGCCAATATGCACGATGAGGTTCATAGAGGTTTCTCGCTTCGCGATTAGGAACTTATGGTCGTCTATGTCTAAAGCCGAATCCGATCAAGCTGCATCGCGGCCGTAAGCGGCAAAGCAGTTTGGAAGCTCGAGGGGCAGTCATCGCTCGTCGCTGCGAAGATCGCCGGCAGCGATGCACGATTCGTTGAGGCGTAGGAGGATACGCGACCTATATCGAACATGGGGCGGCTGACATTGCAATGCGCCTTTGCGGATGGCCTTTGCCAGCGGGACAGAAATGATGCGCCTCCTCGACAAACCTTGCCGACGCCACGGCGAACTTCAGGGAGCTTGCGCGGCCGGGCGTGTGTGATCGCACTCGCTCGGATCGCGCCGGCCGGGTAGGGCTTGGTTGCGATCAAATATTGTGCCCAAGCAAACTTATACCAAACCGCATAGGTGAGATCGGCAGCGTTATTGTCCGTTCTACCATGCGCCATCGGCTGATCGGCAAGGAAATCGAACCACACCCGACCAGCCGTGTTGATCTGCAGGCCCGCCGCCTGCAGACCTTCGGCTATTTCCGCCATCGGCCATGCCTCGATATGTGTTCCATCGTCGAAGAAGTTGATCGTCATCACATTGACGCCGCATTCCTGCAGCGCCTTCAGCGAAGGCATGTTTTTCGAGACGGGATGGGGCCATTCCAGATAGACGCCGCCCCCCGGCTTAAGACGCGCGCCGAAGAATTGAAGCGCCCGTGCTGGATTGGATAGATGTTCGATGAAGTGGGTGCATATAATGGAGTCGAAAAGCATTCCGCCGAACTCCGGCGAGGTTTGCTCGAAATTCGCAATTTCATAATCATCATAGAGGTCGAAACGTTCGCCAACTTCGAGGGAAACGGCGTGCATGCGTATGTCGGGGCGCGTTATGAAAGGCCAGCTCTTGAATATCGCCAAACTCCCGTCGCCAGCGCCGAGATCAAGGACATGCGCGTCGACACATGCGTTACGCAGGAAGACCGAGCGCGGGGAGACCGTGTTCACATACTGGCCGAGAAGCGCCCTGTCCCAGCGGTCTTCCACCGGGTTCGTGACGAAAGCCAGAACGCGGTCTTTCAGCTCGGCTACAGGAAGGTTGTCATAGGGGGCGCCAATGTCGATCGGCATTCTCGGATCCTGTTCAATGCGTCCTGACCGGGCGATGACTGCCGACGTCAAATCCTGTTCCTATAGCAAGCGACCAACTGCAAAGGACGCCAGCGATGACATGATTAGGCGGCGCGGCAGGTTTCCTTGTCTGCGATGCAAATGATGGCCGCAACCCCTGCTGCTGCATTTCCCTATCCTAGGCGATTGACGACGCCCTCGTAAGCGTTGCCGACCGCCTCCAGACGGCTGTGCATTTCTTTCAAAATATTTGCGCCAAACGGTTCCCCAGCGTCGTTAAATTCCGTCACTTCGAGTCTCGCTTGGCGTCTCAGGCAACAGGCGCTATGGGCAGCCTGCGCGCAAACTTGAACATAGCAGGAAACTTGCGCCGCGTCCGCCAAAGTCTCGCCGAAGGCCAAGAAAAGTTGCCGGCGCGGTTGGGGCGAGTTTAACGGACGGTTCAAAACAAGTTAGCCGAACTTGTCGGACTTCGTGGACCGCGCCGACGCGATTTCGTCCGCGGAGCCGAAAGTTCCGATTCGCCACATCTATCGCAAAAGTTCGGGGAAGAGCTGGACCCCGGATCATCAAGGGCTCGCGATTAATTCGTCAGCGCCGGGCTTTCGCGGTACAGCGTCGGAAACAGCCGCTTAAGTTCATCGATCTTCGGCAAGTCATTGTAGACGATGTAGGGCTGCGTGGGATGGCGCACGAGATAGTCCTGATGATAGGCCTCCGCCGGATAGAACGCCTTGAGCGGCTCGAGCCGCGTGACGATGGGCGCTGAAAAGGCGCTCGCCTGGGAAAGCTGCGCAATATAGTCGCGGGCGGTCTTTTCCTGCTCGGGGGTGGCGACAAAAATCGCCGAACGATATTGTTCGCCGGCGTCCGGACCCTGGCGGTTAAGCTGCGTCGGATCATGCGCAACGGAAAAATAGACGCGCAGCAATTGTCCAAGGCTCACCGTCTTGGGATCATAAGTAATTTCGACGGCTTCCGCATGGCCGCTGTCGCCGCGCGAGACCTTGTCGTAATGCGCCGTCTCTTTCCCGCCGCCGGCATAGCCGGACACGGCGCGCGAAACGCCCTTGACGCGCTGAAACACGCCCTGCACGCCCCAAAAGCAGCCGCCGGCGACGACGAGCTTCCGTTCGCCCGCGGTCGCGGCCGGAGGATCATAGGCGGCGGGAGGCAGAACCACCGAGCGCTCGGCGGCGCTGGCGCACAAAGGCGCGAATATTGCGAGCGCCGCGACGATAACCGGGATGAGCCTCATGGGGCAATCTCCTACGCTTCCCCGCGCCCGACGAAACGCAGCGCGACGCCGTTCATGCAGTAGCGCAGCCCCGTCGGCTTGGGTCCGTCGTTGAACACATGGCCAAGATGCGCGTCGCAGCGCTTGCAGGAGACGGCGACGCGCCGCATGCCGAATGAATTGTCGGCGCTCTCAAGGACGTTGGCCTGGGATATCGGCGCGAAGAAACTCGGCCAGCCTGTGCCTGAGTCATATTTTGTTTTGGAGTCGAACAGCGCCGTATCGCAGCAGACGCAGCGATAGAGCCCGTCGGCGTGATTATCCCAGTTGGGTCCGGTAAACGCGCGTTCCGTGCCGTCCTTGCGGGTCACCTCAAAAGCGAGCGGCGAGAGTTGCGCGCGCCATTCGGCCTCGGTCTTGACGATTTTTTCCAGGCGCGAAAGCCCAAGGCTCCTGCCGTTCGAGTCGAATGTTTCGATCTTGATCATTTGCGCGGCGGCATGCGCGTTGCGCGCAAAGGCCAGAAAGACGGCGCCCGACAAGAGGCTGCGACGGTTCACGCTCGGCTCCTTCCTTCTCGAACGTCATTCGTGCGCGGGCCGAAAATGTTACGCCGCCCCTCAAAAATTTCCGCGGTCACCGGCGTCCAAAGAGCTTTTCGATGTCGGCGAGCTTCAGCTCGACATAGGTCGGGCGGCCGTGATTGCATTGGCCGGCGCCCGGCGTCGTCTCCATCTCCCGCAGCAGCGCGTTCATCTCCGGCGCCGAAAGCCGCCGGCCGGCCCGCACGGAATGATGGCAGGCGCAGGTGGCGAGCACATGATCGAGCCGGCGCGACAGTCCGCGCGCGTCGCCTTCTTCCGCCAAGAGGTCGGCGATATTCTCCACCAGACGCTTGCAGTCGATGTCCCCGAGCAGCGCCGGCGTCTCGCGCACCAGCACGGCGCCCGGTCCGAAGCGCTCGAGCGCCAGACCGAGCGCCGCAAGCTCGTCCAGCGCCGGGACAAGCGCGTCCATGCGCGACTCATCGAGTTCGACGACGGCGGGGATCAGCAGCATCTGCCGCGCAACGCCGGCCTCTTCGCGCTGGCGTTTCAGCTTTTCGTAGACGATGCGCTCATGCGCGGCGTGCTGATCGACGATGACGAGTCCGTCCTGCGTCTGGGCGATGATGTAGGTTTCGTGCAGCTGGGCGCGCGCCGCGCCGAGCGGCGACTCGGCGTCTTGCGCCGGCGCTTCGTGCGCGCGGGCGTCGGCCATCGGCGCGCCGGAATCGAAGGCGGCCTGCGGCGACTCTTCAAAGCCGGCGGGCGCGTAAGGCGAGCGCGCTATGTCCCAATTCGCCGGCGACGTCGCGCGATAGGGCGCGCCATTGCCGCGCATCAGCGCCTCGATCGCGGCGCGCGCGCTCGTGTCGGCGCTGCGACGGCTCTTCTCGGCGAGCGCCTGTTTCAGCGCGCCGACGACGAGGCCGCGCACGAGGCCCGGATCGGCGAAGCGCACCTCCGCCTTCGCCGGATGCACATTGACGTCGACGCTGCGCGGATCGCAATCGATGAAGAGCGCGGCGACGGGATGGCGGTCGGCGCTCAAAAAATCGAGATAGGCGGCGCGAATGGCCCCGGCGAAGAGCTTGTCGCGCACAGGCCGTCCGTTGACATAGACATATTGCATCTGGGCGTTGCCGCGACTGTAGGTCGGCAGGCCGGCAAGGCCCGAAAGGCGCACGCCGTCGCGCGCGGCGTCGAGCTCAAAGGCGTTGGCGCTGAACTCTTGGCCGAGAATTTGAAAAATGCGCCGCGCCGGATCATCGCCGCAGGCGGCATAGTCGAACAGCGCGCCGCTGTCGGCGGACAGCGAGAATCTCACCTGTGGATTGGCCATGGCGAGTCGCTTGACCACATCGACGATCGCCGCGGTTTCGGTGCGCTCGGTCTTGAGGAATTTCAGCCGCGCCGGCGTCGCCGCGAACAGCGCGCGGGCTTCGATCTTGGTGCCGCGCGGCCAGTTCGAGGGACACAGTCCACGTTTCTCGCCCGCCTCGACCCGGATCGAAACGCCGTGCGGGGCGCCCATCGCGCGGGTTTCGATCGTCAAATCCGCCACCGCCGCGATCGAGGGCAACGCCTCGCCGCGAAAGCCAAGCGTTTCGATATTGGTCAGATCGCCGTCCGGGATTTTGGACGTCGCATGGCGCTCGATCGCCAGCGCGAGGTCGCGCGCATCCATGCCGCATCCGTCGTCGATGACGCGGATCAGCCTTTTGCCGCCCGCTTCGATCGCCACATCAATGCGCGTCGCCCCGGCGTCGAGCGCATTCTCGACCAGCTCCTTGACGGCGGACGCCGGCCGCTCGACCACTTCGCCGGCGGCGATGCGATCGACGAGAAGGGGATCGAGACGGCGAACGGGCATGGGTGAATCGGCTCAGGGAGACGTTTGCGGAGAGTATACTCCATCACCGCGAATTGCCCGGATCGAGATGCCGGAGGCCCGACTTGCAATTTGCCCCGTTGGGCGGTACCCTGACCCATAAGCGAGATCGTCGGAATGATTTTAAGTTTTCGGGACGATTGGCTGCGGGATTTCTTCATTAACGACGTTCGATCAAAGAAAATTCCGCCAGCGCTTGAGAGCCGTTTATTCCGCAAGATTCAAATGGTCGACGATGCGACGACGGATCAGGATTTGCGCGTTCCGCCCAGCAATCATTTCGAAAAGCTGCGTGGCGAGCTAGAAGGTCTGTATTCAATCCGCGTCAACAAGCAGTGGCGGCTCATTTTCGAATGGGATGGCGCGAAAGGAGAAGCGAGAGGCGTCTATCTCGACGATCATAGCTATCGGTGAGGCGAACAATGTTGATGACGAAGCGCAAGCCGGCGAGCGTTGGCGAAATCCTCACTGAGGAATTCATGACGCCGATGGGACTCACTCAGGCCGCTCTGGCGGAAGCGATGGGCGTGCAGCGCAAGCATGTCAATGAACTGTGCAACGATCGTCGGAGCGTGACCGCGCCGACCGCGCTTATCCTGGCGCGCGTCTTCGGCAATAGTCCAGAGTTTTGGCTGAACCTGCAGCGCCGCAGCGATCTGTGGGAAGCGACGCATTCGCCGAAGGAACGCGAGCGCATCGCCCGAGCCAAACCGCTAAAATCGGTTGCGTGATAAAGCTCCAACGCAACCGTTTTGCGGCGATACAGTCGACGAGAATGGGATCGAGACGGCGAATCGGCATGGGCGAATGGGTTCAAAGGGCCAGAGCTAGGGATTATAGCGGTTTTGGCGGAACAATCGCCATGACGGACGCGAGGGGCGGCGAGCGCATCAGGGATGGAAGCCGAAATGCCCCCCCCCCCCCCCCCCCGGGCTCGGCGGCGGATTCGGTTCACGACAGCTCCTCTGCGCGGAAATGTCTTAGCTTAACCCGCTAAGATTCAATTGAACCCGCCTTCATGTATGCTAATGTCATACAGATGAGAGAACAGCCCTTGAGCAGCTCAGTCCTAAGCGTTCGGGTTTCCGCCGACGAGCGCGCCCTTTTGGAAGAGGCGGCGGCGCAAGCGCACACGAGTTTGAGCGAATTCATGCGGCGTCGGTCGGTTGAGGCGGCGGAAGCAGAGGTTCTCAATCGCTCCAACATCACTATTCCAGCGAAAGACTGGGAAGCGTTCGAAGCATGGATTAATCGCCCTGCGGAGGCGGTTCCTGCGCTTGCGGAACTCGCGCGCCGCACCCCGTCTTGGAAAGGCTAGCGCATGGCGGCGGTCACGCCGCCCCGTCCGCTCGCTGAAAGCGACGACCGCAGCCAATTCGACTGCGGGCGGGAATCCCTCAATAATTGGTTTCAACGCCATGCGTGGGCGAACCACGCCAGCGACATGTCGCGCGTGAGCGTGATCGCGGATGCGACGACGGGGCGCGTCGTCGGCTATGTCGCGCTGAGCGCCGCGCAAATCGAGCGGGCCTATCTGCCCAAGCCTCAGCAACGCAACCGCCCTGACCCCGTGCCCGTCCTGCTGCTCGGCCAGCTCGCCGTCGATAAGGCCGATCAGGGCAAGGGATATGCCGTCGACCTGCTGCACTACGCCCTGAAGACCGCGCTACGGGTGTCCGAAAGCGTCGGGAGCATGGGCGTGATTGCGCACCCGCTCGATGATAGCGTGAGAGGCTTCTATGCGAGGTGGGGATTTCAGGAGCTGCCCTTCGACCCGCGCCGCGCGATGATTGTCCGAATGGCGGATTTGCGGGCGAATTTCGGGGAAGAAAACTGACCTTCGTAATTGCTGGCAATGGCAATCGGGCAATGACGCAGCCAAAGCTTTTGCTCAACGCCTCGTATAGCCGCGCATGACGAGGCCCGGAGGCGCTTTGTCTGCGGTCAAAGCATGAAAATGTGCCACTTGCGTTTCGTGAAAGGCGACCGCCTTTGCGATGGCATTTCGCCGTTTTCCATTTTCTGGTGCGGTTTGAGCTAGTTCTCGCCTATGTGCACGTAAGCCGCCTTCTAGGCGGCGGATCGTCCGCCCCATCTCGTGCCGCTTAACGCGCAGCGTTTGCGGATAAATCCCTGTCGCTACGTAAGGGCGGCGCAACTCGCCGTCGTACACTTCACGCTGGCTGGCCCAAAGAGCATGAGCTATGGGCTTGTCGTGGTGGCGTTCGAGAAGCTTGATAACTACTTCCTCGGCCTCTGCTTCCGTTACAGGAAACAATGTTCCGATGTAAGCGCGTGCATTACAAAAACTGAATGTTTCCGCAAGTCTATGCCACGATACGCATGCATTATTTATTACTATCGGAGCGCCGCCATTTGCTAATGGCTTCGGAAGTATAATTAGATTGTGATCCGACATTTTTAACGCAGCAGCGCCTAATACACGGTCAATTCGTTCTTTCAATGCTGGCTTAAGTTCATTGTTTTCATCTCTGGTCAGCCGAATAAAATCATTTATTGCTGTGCCCACATAAAGTGTTTCTTTTGCTTTTCTGTCCAACCAGTCCACCCCGTCGAGCGACACGAAGCGTTGAAATAGCGTCACGCCCAACAAATTCGGCTCATCGGTGCTTCCGACGCTTAGCGCAATATCAACAACCAAGCGGCGGCTGCGTCCTTCAGAATCCTCATATTCATATGTCCATCTATGCCCATCTGGGTCCCCGCAATGGGTAGAGATCACTACGAGATCATATGGCAACCATTCTAGCATTTCGCCGACATCGCGGACGTTTGCGCCGTCGTTGCAGTAGGTGCGCACAAAAGCGCCACGCGGAGCCAAAAGTCGCTCGGCGGCCTTGATTTCGCGGGCCTCAGTTTCCTTGTTTGGGTCTACTAGACAAACGAAACTGATGCCCGGTTCTTTGGGCTGTTCCGCCGCAAAGCCATTGAGTGTCGAAATTCCCATGCTTGGATAGGAAAATATATGCGTTGACGGGACATTGGAGACGCCGAAGCCGAATGGCAGGCCGCTTGTTACGAACGTGATCGACCCGCCAACGGGAATTGGCAACGGTCCGCACAGCGCCAGAATCTCCGCTTTCAATTGTCCTAGGAGCTCAGTCAGCGGCGCGTAGCGCTTGTCGTAGACGGCATAAAACTGTTCCATAAGTTCATCGCGTACGGTTTCATCCACTTTGGGGATTAAGCACAGTCCGGCACCCAAAGCGTACGCATAGTTTGCTGCGATTACCTGTGCGATGTCGTTTCCCTCCTCGCAGGCTACGAGGTGGGACGCTTTTGACGCCACAGGATCCCGCGGCGAAGCGCTATCATTGAATTGAATGTCGGAGCGTGCGCGAAGCGCCTTGAGCAACCCTAGCCCGATATGCTCCCGGCCCCACTGCAGCGGCTCTTTTCGCCGCGACCCGAGCATGTGGTCGATTTCTTCGCCGCTCTGAAGCTGCCGGAGCATAGGGCGTAGTCGCGGCGCAAAGTTCGCTGCGAGAAATGCCGACGTTTCGGTAGGCATGCCAGCCAAAAAAACCGTTTCAGCTTTCCCTCGCCCTAGTGCATTGTTCAATCGGACTGCTTCCGCTTCCCGATCATCACGCGTCATGCGAGGGCCTTCAAGTATCGGAACATACTGACCGGGAGCGGCTAAAGCACATGACATTCGAGCCGCGAGCTGTGCGTCGTCTGTAATCACCATTGAACGACATAGTATCGGACAGCGCATAATTTTCCCTGATCCCGCTTATCAACTTCTATTTCTGTGCTCGCTAAACGTTCCGTCACAGAAAAGGTATCTTTGGGAGTTCGTTGAGCTAACCTCGAAATCGTGCTCCATAAATCATTATACAGCTGCGCGATGTCGGCTTGCGAGGCTTTGCCTTCGGCAACATCGCGCAACGCCTCCTCGTGTCGATGTCGGGTCAGCTTTTTCGGCTCCAGCGTCGCGTCACGCCTTGGCCTCAACGCCCTGGCCGTCCGAGACTCGCGCATAGCCGTAAATCATCGACGCGGCCTAGAGGATCGCTTCCATACCCTTGCGGCGGATGAGATCGAGCAGGACGAGGGCAGGGCCGCTTGGCTGCTTTACGCCGCGCTCCAGCTGCGAAACATAGCCAACTGTCAGATTGAGATAGCGGGCGAAAACCGCTTGGCTCAACCGCGCCTTTTCACGAAGGCGCCGGATTTCCTCGCCCGTGATCGGCGCAGGTTCGGGTGCAACGTCCTTTCCCAACTGACGCAAGGTGATCTTTTCATGCGTGGCCGCGTCCATGATTCCAAGGCGGCGCATGTCTCCCGCCGTTTCGAGAATGGCTTCGCGCAAACGGCTAGGCGTCGCTTTCTTCGTCATGTCGCACCTCCTGAATTGCGCCGTCCTTAAGGGCCGCCTCGATGCGTTCCGATGCGGCTTCGAGCCATCCGCGCGCCACAAGGCGCAAATCCGCCAATTCGTCCGGCTCGATGTTTTCCCTTTCGTTCTTGGCGAATCCGTAGAGGAAAACGGCGCGCTCCTTCACACGATAGGCGACGATCATCCGATAGCCGCCGGAACGTCCTCGGCCTCGCCTGGCGACGCGCTGCTTGATGAGGCCGCCGCCTAAATCAGCGTCGATAAGGCCTCGTGCCGCGCGCCCGATCGCTTCGCTCAGGCTCTTGTCGTCAAGCCGTTCGCTGCGAGCGAACCGCGCAAACCATCGGGTTTTGAAAACGCGCACCGCAACTCCATGGCGCTATGAACTATAGCGCAATAAACTATAATTTCAACCTGAATCGCACGGGGTTTCGCAACAGATTTATGCACGCCGGAAACCGCTGAAAAAACTGAGTTCGGCGTTTGTTGCCGACAGTCAAGGAGAACGGCGCGCTCCGAACGACGACAGTTCCCCTCCAAGTCCGCGCCGGGCAAACTTCACGCCAGCGGCGCCAGCACCAGCGCCAGATTCTGCACCGCCACCACCCGCGCCCTGGCGCCGGGCGCTAGGCTTTCAACGCCGGCGTCTTCCGCGAGCCGCGCCTGCCATTCGACGCCGGACCAGAAGACGACGCCATGCGTTTTCGTCACTTCATGCGTCGTCGTCACTTCGCGGCCGATCAGATCGCTGCTTTGGTCCTCTTCGACGTCGGCGTTTTGAAACCGCTGCAGCGGCTTCTTGCCCACGATCGCGATGAGCAGGCTGACGCCGGCGACGATCGCCGCCGTTTCGACCAGCGACGGCCGCCAGCCGGTGGCGTAAAGAACCGCGCTCGTCACGAGCGCCCCCACCGCCATGAACATCACCGGCGAGAGGCCGATCACCACAATGTCGAGCCCGAGCAGGATCAGGCCGGCGATAAGGCTCGCATTGGCGGGGTCGTAGAGAAGCGCGGCGTCCATGTTCTATTCCGGTTCGCGCCAGGGCTGGGCGCGGCGCGGCGGCGCCGGCTTCGCCCCATCCGCGGCGTTGACGGTGTTGAGCACCGCCATCGCCTTGGCGATCCACCCGGCGGGGTCGGCGCCGTCGCCCAGCAGCACCAGCGACGTGCCAGCCTTGGCGAGGCGGCCATATTGCTCGATGGCGGATTTCGCGACTTCGAGCTGCACCGCCGCGTCGCCGCCCTGCTGCGTGATCTGCGAGCGCACGAGTTCGATCGCCTTGGCCTGGCCCTCGGCGCGCAGAATGGCCGCCTGCTTCTCGCCGTCGGCGCGGTTGATCTCGGACTGTTTTACGCCTTCGGACTCCAGCACGGTGGCGCGCTTGTCGCGTTCGGCCTTCATCTGCCGCTCCATCGACTGGCGCAGCGACTCCGGCATGGTGATGTCCTTGATCTCGTAGCGCGTCACATGCGCGCCCCAGAGCTGCGCGGCGTCGGAGACGGCGCGCACCACGCGCTCGTTGATGTCGCTTCGGTTCTCGAAGGTCTTGTCGAGCTCCATCGAGCCGATGGCGGAGCGCATCGACGTTTGCGCCAGATTGACGATCGCGCGGCGAATGTCCTCCGCGCCATAGGCGGCGTCCTTGGCGTTGACGATCTTGAAGTAGAGCACCCCGTCGATCGTGACCGAAGCGTTGTCCCGCGTGATCGCGTCCTGCTCCGGCACGTCGATGACCTGCTCGCGCAGATCGAAGGTGTAGGCGACGCGCTCGACGATCGGCCAGACGAAATTGATGCCGGCCGTCAGCGTGCGGTTGTAGCGGCCGAGTCGTTCGACGACGAGCACCGTCTGCTGGCGCACGAAGCGCACCATCGTCGACAGCGCCAGCAGCGCGACATAGGCGAACCAGAACAACGGATTTTGGAAAAGGCCGATCGGCAGGCCGAGATTGAAGGAGCGGTCGAGGATCAGCAGGCCGATTGCGGCGGCGCCGACGATAAAAAGCGCGAAACCCATGGAATGAACTCCCGGCGGCAGGCGCGTTGACAGATTGTCATCGAATGACGAGGACACGGTTGCTCCTAACATCGCGCGCAGGCGAGGACTTCCCTGCCGGAAGGCCTATCCTGGGCGCCAAGCAAGGTTTAGAGCGCCCGAAACGCTAAAGACGTGCGCCAGCGCATGTCTCCCTCGCGGCTCAGCGCTGTCTCCACCAGCTATCGAGCGTCGGGCCGAACATCGGCGACGCATAGCGCGGCAATCGCGCCGGGCGCGCAATGTCGGCCGAATGCGCGAGCCATTGTTCGGACGCATGAAACAGCGGCACGACGTAAAAGCCCGAAAGCAACACGCGGTCATAGGCGCGCACGGCGGTGACGAAGTCTTCCTGGCTCGTCGCCGACAGCAGCGCGACGATGAGCGCGTCGATCGCCGGCGAGGCGGCGCCCGCGAGATTGAAGGAGGCTTCCTGCGTCGCGCTCGACGACCCCCAGCGCATCCGCTGCTCATTGCCGGGCGAGGCCGAGGCGATCCATTGGCCGAGCATCATGTCGAAGTCGAACTTCTGCCTTCGGCGCTGATACTGCACCTCGTCGACGAGGCGCACGCGGGCCTCGACGCCGATGCGTTGCAGCGAGGAGGCGTAGTTGAGCGCCAGCCGCTCCTGATTGCGGTCCTTGACCATGATCTCAAAGGCGACAGGCGCGCCGTCCTTGCGCAAAACGCCGTTTTCGATGCGGTAGCCGGCGCTCTGCAGCAGGTCGAGCGCGCGCTTGGCCATCTCGCGGTCGCGGCCCGACCCGTCATTGACGGGCGGCCGCCAGCGGCCTTCCAATATGTCTTCGCGCACGGCGTCCGGAAACGGCGCGAGCAAGGCGCGCTCTCCCGCCGACGCCGGGCGGCCGGAGGAGGACAATTCGGATTCGTCGAAGAAGCTCTTCGTGCGCGCATAGAGGCCGGCGTAAAGATTGGCGTTGATCCATTCGAAGTCGAACATCATGCCGAGCGCTTCACGCAGGCGGATGTCCTGGAACAGCGGCCGGCGCGTATTGAAGACGAATCCTTCCATGCCTTTGGGGTTATCGTTCTTCAGCGTCTCCTTCACCACGCGCCCTTCCGTGAGCGCCGGGAAGTCATAGCCGCGCGCCCAGCGGGTTGTGCTGGTTTCGTCGCGATAGTCGAGCAGGCCCGCCTTGAAGGCTTCGAAGAGCGAGTTGCCGTCGCGGAAATATTGAATGTCGATTTCGTCGAAATTGTAGAATCCGCGCTGGCTTGGCAGATCGGCGGCCCAATAGTCCTTATTGCGGCGCAGCAAGAGACGCGCGCCGACTTGCGCCTCAGCGATCACATAGGGGCCGGACCCGACCGGCTTGGCGAGCGTCGCCTCGGAAAATCGCTCGACGTCGGTCGCATGTTTGGGCAGCACCGGCATGATCGCGAGAATGAGCGGCAGCTCGCGGTCGCCGACGCCGGTGAGATCGTAATGCACGGTATGCGCGTCCGGCGCGTCGATCGATTTGACCAGCCCATAGGCGATGCGCTGCTGCGGCCGACCCTTGGTCTTTAAGAGATCGAAGGAGAACAGCACGTCTTCCGCGGTGATCGGCGCGCCGTCGGAAAAGCGCGCGCGCGGATCGAGATGGAACGTCATCTGCGTGCGCGCCGCATTGATGTCGATGGATTGCGCGATCAGTCCGTAAAGCGTGAACGGCTCGTCTTGCGAGCGGGCCATCAGGCTTTGAAACACATTGCCGACAAGACCCTGCGCGGCGGATCCCGATTTCAGATTGAAGGGGTTGAGGCTGTCGAAGGTGCCGGCGAGGCCGACGCGCAGCTTGCCGCCTTTCTTCGCGCCGGGCTCGGCGTAGGGGAAGTGATCGAAATCGCTTGGCAAGGCGGGCAGGCCATGCGTGGCGATGCCATGCGTCGGACTGGGCGTTTCGCCTGCCGGCGCGCTCGGGGCGGCTCCGGCCGGCGGGGCGGCGATCATGAGCGACAGGGCGAAGACGAGCGCGCAGCGCCGCCGCGTCCCCTGTTCGCCGCCGCCAGCGGAGCGTCTTGCATGGATTGGGCGAATCTTCATCGGCGGACCATAATCCACGTCTTGCCGCGAGAAGCCAGTCGCCCCGAAATCTCAGGCAAAATTTTTTGCGATCGTTTTGCGCAAAAAGCGTCATCTCCATGCATCGACCGCGCCGTCCGGCTGGAATTTGTTGCGGCGACCATGTAAGAGCGATGCCGTCGCCTCGTCGGCGTCTCGCGATTGCGCTGGAATTCGGGCTGGTCAAGATTCCACGGCGCTGTGGCGTGAAGGCGGCCTCCCGTTATGACGCGACCTCGAAACGACCCGGAGCCGTAGGGCGCCGGCCAGCAGGACAATCGAAAGGAACTTCCGATGTCGACCCATTTTTCGCGTTCTTGCGCGATCGCCCTTGCGGGAGCGGCGCTGTTCGTCAGCGGCGGCGCGTTGGCCCAGCAGGCGCCCGCGGCCGGCGCGACGCAACAGCAGCAGCCCCAGGGACCCATCGCCGCCGAACTCATCGCCGTCCAGCCGGACTGGACCAAGGTCTGCGGCTCGGATCCGCAGACCAAGAAGGAAATGTGCTACACGACTCGCGACTTCGGCGTTTCCGCGAAGGAAGGCGAGGCGCCCCAGCCGCTGCTCGCCCTGGCCGTTTATGATCCGAAGGGCGACGATCAGAAAATCATCCGCCTGCTGCTGCCGCCGGGCCTCATGCTGAAACCGGGCTTCCGCTTTGCGATCGACAAGGGCGCGCCGGAAAGCGGCGCCTTTGAAATCTGCTTCCCGAACGGTTGCTTCGCCGAAGCGAAGGTCAAGAAGACCGTCGTCGACGGCATGAAGAAAGCCGAAAAGATGACGGTGATCGTCAAGAATCAGGCGAACGCCGAGGTCACCTTCTATCTGCCGCTGGCCAATTTCGGCAAAGCCTTCGACGGTCCCGCGATCGACCCGAAGGTGCTCGAAGAGCAGCAGAAGAAGCTGCAGGAACAACTGCAGAAGAAGGCCGATGAGGAGCGCAAGAAGCTCGAAGCTCAAAAGAGCGCCCCAGCGACGAAGCCCGCGCCCGCGACCAAGCCCGCGCCTAAGAAGTAAGCTCGATCTTAAAGCCGGCGCGGCGATTATGCCGCGCGGTCTTTTTGGCGGTCTGTGGCGCCGCTCGCGGACGGCGCCCGCCGCCGCGGTCGACTTATATTTTTATTGAAACGCGCCGGATTCTTCGGCCCCTCGCCGGCCAAAACGCGTCACTTTGACGCAAAGCGGCTAGCCGGTCTATATAGGCGCTCGGCCATATCCATCGCAACTTCGGCAAGGTCAAAGCACGCATGTACATCGCCATCGTCATGGTCCTGGTCGTGGCCGGTTCGATACTGTTTCATATCTTGAGTCCCTGGCGAGCGACGCCGATCGCGTCGAACTGGGGCTTCATCGACGACACCATGGGGCTGACGTTTCTTGTCACAGGCGCCGGTTTTGTCGCCGTAATTCTTTTCATGGCCTATTGCCTCTATCGCTTTCGCCATGAGCCCGGCCGACGCGCCGCCTATGAGCCCGAGAACCAGAAGCTCGAAGCCTGGCTGGCGATCGTCACGACGATCGCCGTCGTGGTTCTCCTGGCGCCCGGCCTGCTCGTCTGGGGCCAATTCATTACCGTGCCCAAGGACGCGATGGAGATCGAAGCGGTCGGCGTGCAGTGGAGCTGGAGCTTTCGTCTGCCGGGCGCCGACAATCAGCTCGGCTCGAGCGACGTCCGCTATATCGACTCCACCAATTCCCTGGGTCTGAGCCCTGCCGACGCGAAGGGACAGGACGATCTGGTGATCACGAGCAGCGAATTGCACCTGCCGCTGGGCAAGCCGATCAAAGTCCTGCTGCGCTCTGTCGACGTGCTGCACGATTTCTACGTCCCTGAAATCAGGGCAAAAATGGACCTCGTGCCAGGCATCGTCACATATTTTTGGTTCACGCCGACCAAGATCGGCGAATATGAGATTCTCTGCGCCGCTTATTGCGGCACGGGGCATCCGCAGATGCGCGGTAAGATGGTCGTGGAGTCGGAAGCCGACTTTGAGGCCTGGCGCTCGGCGCAGCAGACGTTCGAGCAGTCTCGCAAGGCCGCCGCGGCGCGAGACAAGCGGGCTTCGACGGAATGATGCTCACCGATGCAAGTCGCGCCGCTTTGACATTCATCGCCGCCGATCGGGCGCCGCTGTCGCGGGGTCGGATCAATCGCCGTAAACGCGGCGGGGGCGAAGGGAGGACCATTCTATGACCGACGCCAGCATACCACAGAACGTCGCGCCGCCGCCGGCCGAGGTGGAAGACGTCGAGCTTTATCACGCTCACAGCTGGCTCACGAAATATGTGTTCAGCCAGGACGCCAAGGTCATCGCCATTCAATATGCCGGGACGGCCATCGCCGTCGGCGTTCTGGCCTTGGTGCTGTCATGGGTAATCCGCCTGCAACTCGCCTTTCCAGGCGCAATTCCGTTCATTGACGCCGAAGTTTACTACCAGTCCGTGACCATGCATGGCATGATCATGGTCGTCTACATGCTCACCGCCATCTTTCTCGGCGGCTTCGGCAATTATCTCATTCCGCTGATGGTCGGCGCGAGGGACATGGTGTTCCCTTACGTCAACATGCTCAGCTACTGGGTCTATCTGATTGCGACCCTCATTCTCGTATCCAGCTATTTCGTGCCCGGGGGACCCACGGGCGCCGGCTGGACCCTTTATCCGCCGCAATCGATCCTGACGGGGACGCCGGGCCACGAATGGGGCATCATCCTGATGCTCGCATCGCTGATCCTCTTCATCGTCGGCTTCACGATGGGCGGACTGAATTACGTCGTGACGGTGCTGCAGGCGCGCACGCGGGGCATGACGCTGATGCGCATGCCGCTGACGGTTTGGGGGATCTTCTCCGCCGCGGTGATGGCGCTTCTCGCCTTCCCCGGCCTCTTCGTCGCCTGCGTCATGCTGCTTCTTGACCGCACGCTCGGCACCAGCTTCTTCATGCCGTCGCTCGTCGAACTCGGCGAGCGCAAGGATTACGTCGGCGGCAGCCCGATCCTTTTCCAGCATTTGTTCTGGTTCTTCGGTCATCCGGAGGTTTACATCGTCGCGCTGCCGGCCTTCGGAATCGTATCGGATCTGATCAGCGTCCACGCGCGCAAGAATATCTTCGGCTACCGGATGATGGTCTGGGCCATCATCGCCATTGGCGTGCTCAGCATGGTGGTCTGGGGCCACCATATGTACATCAGCGGCATGGACCCGTGGTTCGGGTTCTTCTTCGCGGTGACGACGCTCGCGATCGCGGTGCCGACGGCGCTGAAAGTGTATAATTGGGTGCTGACGCTCTGGCACGCCGATATCCACTTCACGACGCCGATGCTGTTCGCCCTCGGGTTCCTCGTCACCTTCGTCAATGGCGGCATCACTGGCCTTTATCTCGGCAACGTCATCGTCGACGTTCCGCTTTCTGCGACATTGTTCGTCGTCGCCCATTTCCACATGGTGATGGGCATCGCCCCGGTGCTGGTGATCTTTGGCGCGATCTACCACTGGTATCCGAAGATTACCGGCCGCATGATGGACGAGCGGCTCGGCAAGATTCACTTCTGGATCACCTTCCTTGGCGCCTATGCGATCTTCTTTCCGATGCACTATCTCGGCGTGCTCGGCATGCCGCGGCGTTTCTATGAGATGGGCGAAACCGCCTTCGTTCCGGCTTCGGCGGAAACGCTCAATATTGTCATCACCATCACGGCGCTGGCGGTCGGCTTCGCGCAGTCGATCTTCTTCTACAATCTGTTCAAGAGCTTGAAACATGGCGCGCCCGCCGGCGGCAATCCGTGGCGCGCCGCCTCGCTCGAATGGCAAACTCCCGAAACGCCTCCAGGACACGGCAATTGGGGCAAGCATCTCCCGGTGGTGTATCGCTGGCCTTACGCCTATAGCGTTCCCGGCGCGGCTGAGGATTACCTGCCGCAGAACGCCCCGCCGCTCGCCGGAGAGCATTCGCCATGAGCGTGATGGGGCTCTTCTTCGTCGTCATCTTCTCCTTTGCGCTCCTGTGGCTGGCGCGCCAGGGCGTGTTCGCATCGCACTGGCTGGAGGAAGGAGAGGTTGCGCGCTATCGCCGCGCCGGCGGCGCGGAGCCGCCGCCCGCTGTGAAAGTGGGGCTCGCCATCTTTCTCGCGGTCGCCGGCTGTCTGTTCTCGCTGCTCGCCGCCGCCTTTTTCATGCGTGGCGACGCGCCCGATTGGCAGATGCCGCCGATCCCCCGCGTTCTGTGGTTCGACACCTTTCTTCTCGCCGTCAGCAGCGTCGCTCTGCAGGTCGCGCTCGTCGCCGCTCGGCGCGCCGACGCCGCGCGCGTCAAGACGGCGCTGCTTGTCGGGGCCGTCACCGCGGCGCTGTTCCTTATAGGCCAGATCTGGGCGTGGCGCGAACTGATCGAGTTGCGGTTCTTCGCGTCGAGCAACGCCGCCAACGCCTTCTTCTATCTGCTGACGGGGGCGCATGCGCTGCATCTCATCGGCGGTCTGGTCGCGCTCGCGCGAACCACCGACAAGGTTCGCGGCGCCGTACGAGTCACCAAGGAGCTGACGGCGAGCGTCGAGCTCTGCGCCATCTATTGGCACTTTCTGCTGTTCGTCTGGTTGTTGATGTTCGCCATGCTTATCGGCTGGGCCGATGGGTTTGGCGTCGTCTGCCGGCGTCTGCTTTCATGAAGGAACGCGCTATGACGGCGGAGCACGTCAGCACTGAGTCGGCAACGACTGATCAAAATCTACGCGACCGGCTTCACGGCATGGTCGCCGACTGGTCCTCGGATCAGCGCTCTTTCAAGAGCGCCTCCTGGGGCAAGGCGATGATGTGGATTTTTCTGGTCAGCGACACCTTCGTCTTCAGCTGCTTCCTGATTTCCTACATGACGGTGCGCATGTCCACGACGGTGGAATGGCCGCACCCGAGCGAAATCTTCGCCCTCGACATCGGCGGCAAGAAAATTCCCCTCATCCTCATCGCCATCATGACTTTCGACCTCATCACGAGTTCGGGCACCATGGCGATGGCGGTCAATTTCGCCTATGCGCGCGAGCGCAAGAAGGCCGCGATTTTGATGCTGGTGACGGCGTTTTTCGGCGCCGCCTTCGTCGGCATGCAGGCCTTCGAATGGACCAAGCTCATTCACGAGGGCGTGCGGCCCTGGGGCAATCCCTTCGGCGCTGCCCAGTTTGGCTCGAGCTTCTTCATGATCACCGGCTTCCACGGCTTCCACGTGTCGGTCGGCGTGATTTTCCTGCTCATCATCGCGCGCGCCGTCTGGCGCGGGGATTATGACGTCGGGCGGCGCGGCTTCTTCACCAGCCGCAAAGGCCGATACGAGATCGTCGAGATTATGGGCCTGTACTGGCACTTCGTCGATCTCGTCTGGGTCTTCATCTTCGCATTCTTCTATCTGTGGTGACGTCTCCGACAGGGGGTATTGATGACGACGATGACGGAAGAGACGACGCACGGCCACGCGTCTGTCGCGCAAGCGGCGAAGCCTGCGGCGCAGGCGCATGGCCAGCAGCATCCAATCAAGCTCTATCTTCTGGTGTGGACGCTGCTCTTCATTCTGAGCGCCTGCTCCTATCTCGTCGATTATTTCGACTTCCAGGGCTATTTGCGCTGGTTCCTGATCATCGTCTTCATGCTGTTGAAGGCTGGGTTGATCGTCGCCGTCTTCATGCATATGGCCTGGGAGCGGCTGGCGCTGGTCGTGGCGATTCTGGCGCCGCCGATGGCGGTTCTGGTGCTGATGGCGATGATGGCCTGGGAAGGCGAATACACCAACGCTCTGCGCGTGTTCTTTTTCGGCGCCTGACGCGGTCCGCCCCCGCTGCCCGATCCTCGCTGAAGCTGCGCTTGCGGGAGACATAGCGCCAATGAGAAACGATGGTCAGCGCGTCGCCAGCAAGGCGATCCTCATTGTCCTTTCGGCGCTCTGCGTCGTCATGATCGTTTTTCTCGGCGCCTGGACGCTCGTCGCGCATTTGCGGTAGCCGGCGCGTTACTCTTCGAGCGCGCCTTCTTCATTGACCGCATGGGCGAAGCCGGCGGTCGTCAACAGTCCGGCGACGCTGACCGCGACCATGAGCGCGACGACGCCGGTCAGTCCCCAGGCCGCCTGCAGTTGCGGGACCGCGAATGTGCCGAAAGTGGCGCCGACCTTGGCGCTCGCCGCGGCGAAGCCGCTCGCCGAGGCGCGGATCGCCGTCGGAAAAAGCGTCGGCGCGAGGGTGAAGGTCGTGGCGTTGGGTCCGGCGTTCATCGCGAAATTGAAGAGCATGAATCCGCCGATGACGAAGACGAGATGGGCTTTTGCGCCATTGTCCGACATCGCGGCGAAGAGCAGAAGCAGCATGCCGAGCGCCATGCCGCTGAAGCCGGCGACCTGCATGGTGATCCGGCCCAAGCGCGGAACCGCCCAGAGGCTCACGACGAAGCCGATGATGAGAAACGCGTCGACGATGGCGCTGCCCTCCGCGTCGGCGAAATCGGCGGCGATCGGACCGGTGGCGCCGCCGCTCAGATGCATGGCGCCAAGGATGACGGGCGTGAACAGGCCGACGCCATAGGTCGCCACGTCCATCAGCGTCCACGGCAAGGAGACGAGCAGGGTGCGCGCGCGATAGGCCGCGGAGAACAGCGCCAAATAGCCGAGATCGCGCGCGCCCGGCGTTGCGTGCGGTCCGGGCGCCGCGACCGTGACAGCTTTCGTGTCCAGCCTTACCGGCTGTTCGCCGAACTCGATCGACAAGGACTTGAGGAGCGCCGTCGCCGCGCCGATGCGTCCCTTGCTCACCAGCCAGCGCACGCTTTCCGGCGCCCATAGGCGCGCCGCCAAGAATAGCAGCGCGATCACGCCGGCGGCGGCGAACAGCAGCCGCCAATCCTCCGTCGATGGCCGCAGCTTCAAGACCGCCAGTCCGGCGAAAGCCGCCGCGGCCATGCCGACCGACTGCAGGGCGATCGTCGCGACGGTCATTCTGTTGCGCGCGGCGCGCGGCATCAGCTCCGACACATAGGAGCCGCTTGTCGGAAAATCGATGCCGACGCCCACGCCCAGCAAGAATTGCGCGAGCAGGATGACGCGCGCGTTCGGCGCCGCCGCGCCGATGAAGCATGCGAGCGCGATGATCGCCATATCGGCGATGAACACGCGCTTGCGGCCAAATCGATCGGCGCCGACGCCGCCCAGCGCCGAACCCACGACCGCGCCAAGCACCAGCGCCGATCCGATCAGTCCTACGAACAGCGGGCTGATCGGAAAGTCGCGCTTGAGCAGGGGCAGCGCCAAACCCAATCCCGACACCGAAAAGCCGTCCAGAAATGCCCCGCCGCTCGCCGCCAGCCAATAGGCGTAATGACGCCATGTCATCGGCGCTTCGTCGAGCGCCGCAAAGACCGAGGCGGCGTGCGAGCGCGCCGCCGTCACCGGCGCTCGCTCCGTTCCGCTTCGCTTTTCGCTTGGTTATAGAGCTTGCGAATCTCTTCGATGTCGACGGTGGGCTTTGGCAGCTGCAGGTTGAGGTCTTCGAGCGCCTCGACGAGGATGCTGGAAACCGCGAGATTGCGGAACCATTTGTGATTTGCGGGGATCACGAACCAGGGCGCATGTTCGGTCGAGCAGCGCGACAAGGCGGCTTCAAAAGCCTTGATGTAATCGTCCCACTTCTCCCGCTCGGAATAGTCGCTGGCGCTGATCTTCCATTGACTCGCCGGATCTTCGAGCCGCTCCTTGAAACGTTTGAGCTGTTCGTCCTTGGAGATGTACAGGAAGAATTTCAAGATCGTCGTCCGGTTCTCGACGGCGAGCATCCTTTCCCATTCGTTGATGAAGTCGTAGCGCGGCTTCCAAACCTCTTTGGGCGCCAGCTTGTGCACCCGCACGACGAGCACGTCTTCGTAATGCGAGCGATTGAAGATCGACACGAATCCGCGCCGCGGCGCATGCGGATGGACGCGCCACAGAAAATCATGTTCCTGTTCCTCGGGCGTGGGCTGCTTGAACCCCGTCACTTGCACGCCCTGCGGGTCCATGGCGCTGATGACGTGCCAACAGGTGCCGTCCTTGCCGGCGCTGTCGATTCCCTGCAAAACGATCAGCAAAGAATGCGTGCGGTCAGCATAGAGCTTGCGCTGCAGCTCGGTGATGCGCGTCAGGTTGCTCTGTAATTCCTGCGCCGCTTCGGCGTCCTTGGCGTAATCGCCGTGAAAACCCGGATCGATCGCCCCGAGATCGACGTTCGTGCCCGGTTCGACGCGGAACTTCTTGACGAACTTCATATGCTCCGCCTCCTTCGACCCGCCGGGGTCACCCCGCGAGAGGGGCGCGGCCCGCCTCAAGATTAGTTTCACGCCGCCCGGCAAGGCGCCAGTAAATAATCTTCACAATCTCGGTTACGACGACCCAGAGCAGACAGTAAAGCCACACGCCGACGATCGCCGCGCCGGGAACGGCGTCGACGCCGACCCCATAGAGGCAGAGCAGCACGGCGACGACCTGCGTCGCCGCGATCGCCCAGAACAGTCTGGCGCTCGGGTAGGGCGGCGCAATAATCGGGTGTTTGGTGCGCACGCTGAAGAGCAGCAAATGGCCGCCGACGGCGAGCTGCAAGAACAGCAGCGTCTGCAGCTGGCCCGGATCGATCGGGATCATCGACTGCAGCGAATCATTGAGCGTCCAGCGCATGCCGATCAATAAGAGCCCGAAAGTCTCGGCGACCGCGATCAGTCCCATCAGCGAGGCGAAAATGAAGATGCGGCGCATGTCCCATCGCACCGGCTGGCGCGCGACCGGGACATTGTCATAGGCGATCGTCATGATGGGAATGTCGTCAAGGAGCGCGAGCGCGACGATCATGATCGCGGTGAGCGGCTGAAAGTCGAACGCGACGATCGATGCGACGACGACGATCATGATGTCGAGCGTCATGGCGATGCGGTAGTAGATATAGCTTTCGATGCGCTGGAAAATCTGTCGCGAAACGCCGATCGCGTTGACGATGGTCGAAAGTCCCGGCGCGGTGAGGATGAGCGCGGCGGCGCTGCGCGCCGCGTCGGTCGCGCCGCTGACGGCGATGCCGCAATCCGCCTGCTTCAGGGCGGGCGCGTCATTCACGCCGTCGCCGGTCATGGCGACGATATGGCCGACCGACTGAAGCGCCTTGACGATCTCATATTTGTGCTCGGGAAACACTCTGCCGAAACCGTCGGCGCGCACCACCGCCTCGGCGACGCTGCGCGGGAGAGCTTCGATCTTGGCGCTGTCCTTGAAGACGTCGCTGGCGACGAGGAGATGCGACCCCATGCCGAGCTGGGCGGCGATCTCGTCGCCGATGGCGACGTCGTCGCCGGTCACCATCTTGACGTTCAAGCCGAGCGCGCGCGCCTCGGCGATCGTCGTCTTGGCGTCCGGGCGCGGCGGGTCCATCATCGAAATCAATCCGACGAGAGCCCATCTCGCGCCATCCTCCGACATCGCCACGCCCAGCGCGCGCTGTCCCTTGATGGCGAGCGCGGCCACATCGTTCTGATAGCGTTGCAGAGTCTGCGAGTCCGGCCGCACCAGGGCGGAAATCGCCTGCGGCGCGCCCTTGGCGTAATGGCGAACGGCGCCAGACGCGTCGGCGACGGTCGAGATCGTGCGTTTGCTCACCGGGTCGAAGGGCGTGAACGCTTTCTGCTTGAAGCCGTCGAGCGCATCGTGGGCCGGCAGCGCCGCCATTACCGCGAGATCGATCGCGTCTTCGCTGCTTTTTTGCGTCGCCAGCGCGGCGAAGCGCAGCACGTCGTCGCTTTTGAACGCGCCATAGGCGATGGCGCTTTGCACCGTGAGCCTGTTCATCGTCAGCGTGCCGGTCTTGTCGCTGCACAGCACATCGACTCCGGCAAGCTCTTCGATCGCGTTCAGGCGCGAAACGATGGCCTTCTGCAGGGAGAGCGCATAGGCGCCGATCGCCATGGTCACGGACATGACCGCCGGCAGCGCCACCGGTATCGATGCGATCAGCAGCACCAGGACATATTGCGTGATGGAGCCGACACGACCCCAGCTCCAGTCGTCCGGCGCGATGACTTCCCGATAGAGCTGCGCGCCGACAAGGATCAGCGCGAGCGCAAAGGCGAGCAGCAGGAGAAAGTCGCCGACCTCCGTCACCGCGCGCTGCGAGTGCGAAACGGCGCCGGCGGCGCCGACAAGTTTCGCGGTGCGGCCGAAGAAGGTGCGCTCGCCCGTCGCGGTGACGACGCCCGTCATCGCGCCCTGTTTGGCGATCGCGCCGGAATAGGCGTCGTCGCCGATTTTCTTCGAGACGGGGAGCGATTCCCCGGTGAGCGCCGCCTGATCGCAGCTCAGATAATCGCCTTCGATGAGCAGGAGGTCCGCCGGGATGATCTGGCCCGCGGCGACGCTGACAATATCGCCCGGCGTCAGTTCAGCGGCGGGGATTGTCGTCCAGGCGCCGTCGCGCAACGCCCGTGCGCGGGGCGCGAGGTTTTTCCTCAGCGCCGCCAGCGCGTTCGCCGCCTTGTTGTCCTGCCAAAAGCCGACGACGGCGTTATAGATGAGAAGACCGCTGACGACGCCAAAATCCGGCCAGTCCCGCCGCGCCGCGGAAATGACGGCCGCGGCTTCGATGAGAAAAGGCAAAGGCCCCCAAAAATATTTCAGCAGACGGCGCCACTTGCTCTCCGTCTTGTCCTCCAGCGCGTTGGGGCCATATTCGGCGAGGCGACGCGTCGCTTCGGCGCCGGTCAGGCCGCTTTCGCTCGTCTTCAGCGCTTCAAGACGCTGCGCGATTTTCACCTGCGTCGGATCCAGGGAAAGGGCCAGCGAAGAATGGCCCGCCGGCGAAATCGCGCTGACGTCCGGCATGCTCTCTCTCCCATATCAAAAAAATAGGGAGCCGATGTTACGGGGTGATCCGAGCCTCGCCAATAGAGTTGCCCAAAAAGAACGGCGCGAGTTGCAATTGACCTTGCACGGCGCATGCTGCGGCGCCGGCGATCCCGTCGCGCGACGCGCAATGGGCGTTATCCGACGATCTTGTCCGCGTGCGTCTGTGAGAGAGACGAGCATGGACGTCGTGGACTCGTTCGTCGTCGTGTTCGCGATCGCGTGATTGGCGATTGCGGGACGGACGCCTTGGATTGAGACGACCGTCGATAGACGCGTCCTGTTCCCAGCGGCGGCGCCGGAATAAGCTGTCGGATTTGGCGACGCGGGGCGTAAAGATCAGCGCGCCCGCAGGAGTCGCCGCGATGACGGCTTTGAGCAGAAATTCTCTATCCCCAGAGCGCCGGGAGAGGCGGCGCGAGCGTCGAACCGTCGTAGCATAGGCCGGGAACGCGGTCGCGGGCCAGAAGCAGCGGCCCGTCGAGGTCGACGAAGGCCGCCATCTGCCCTACGAGGACGGCCGGCGCCATCGCGAGAGAAGTCCCGACCATGCAGCCCGCCATGACGGCGAAGCCCATTTCCTGGGCCGCGCGCGCCAGCGCCAGCGCTTCGGTCAGGCCGCCGGTCTTGTCGAGCTTGACGTTGATGGCGTCGTAGCGCCCTTGGAGCGACGCGAGCGAGGCGCGGTCATGAACGCTCTCGTCGGCGCAGATCGGCGCCGGGTGGGGGATAGCGGCGAGGATATCGTCGCGACCCGCCGGCAGAGGCTGCTCCACCAGCGCGACGCCGTGATCGGCGCAAGCGGCGAGCCGGCGGGCGAGCGTTTCCTCATCCCAGGATTCGTTGGCGTCGACGATGAGGGTCGAATCAGGCGCGCCGGCGCGCACGGCGGCGAGGCGGGCCTCGTCGCCTTCTCCCGCCAGCTTAATTTTTAGCAGCGGCCGCTCGGCGGCCTTTTCGGCGGCGGCGCGCATTTCGCCGGGCGCGCCGACGGAGATCGTATAGGCCGTCACAAGCGGGGCGAGCGCGTCGAATCCCGCGGCTGCATGGGCGGGGACCCCCGAGCGCTTGGCCTCAAGGTCCCACAGCGCGCAGTCGAGCGCGTTGCGCGCCGCGCCCGCCGGCAGCAGATGCTGCAACGCGGCGCGGTCCGCCCCGGCTTCGAGCGCGCCGCGAGCGCTTTCAATGGCCGCGACGACGCTTTGGACGCTTTCGCCATAGCGGCTATAGGGCACGCATTCGCCTCGCCCGACGCCGCCGGCGACCGCGGCTAAAGTCGCGGTGACGACCACGGCCTCCGTCTTCGCGCCGCGAGAAATCACGAAGCGGCCGGAAATCGGATAAGTCTCAACGGCCACGAATAATTTTCGCTTCACTTGGTTCTCCGGCGCCCGCGTCCCGGGCCGCGCGTCGGCGCCGCGACGTGCGCTGGCGCGCTTGCTGACGCCAATTCACGCAGTTATGACCTTTTTGCAAGCGGCGGCGCGCCGGTCGCGTCAGCGGCGCGCCACAATCGGCGGATAGGATGACGCCCTCAATGAGCCGATTATCGACGCCAGAGCGGAGCGAAGCCCGATGACCGCCGCTGCGGTGGCGCGCCCGCCCAAAGTCGCGCGCCAGCCATCAGCGGAAGGCGTGCGCCTTGCGCTTTCGGGCGACTGGACGCTCTTTGCCTCTCAGCGCCTGGAGGAGGAGGGGGGGCGCATTGTCGAGGAGGCGCGCCGCGACCGCAGGGTCGCGATCGATCTTGCGCAACTCTCGCAACTCGACACGGCCGGCGCCTGGCTGATCAATCGCGCGCGGCATGATCTCGCGCGCCGTGACGTCGCTGTCACGCTCGAACATGTGCGCCCCGAATATTCGACCTTGCTCAAGGAAACGCATTATCGCGCTTTCGCTGCGCCCTCGCGGCCGCGGTTCAATGTCATCTTCGATATGCTTGCGGACTTCGGCGAATCGATCGTGGACGCGCTCCGCGAATTTTACCGGGGCGTCGGCTTCCTCGGCGAGTTTGTTTCGTCGATGGCCTATGTGGCCGCCAATCCGCGCCGGTTCAGATTGACCGCGCTCGTCGCGCAAATTGAGATGATCGGCTTTCGCAGCGTGCCGATCATTGTGCTGATCAACGTGCTGGTCGGCGGCATCGTCGCGCAGCAGGGCATCTTCCAGCTCCTCAGGTTCGGCGCCTCGAGCTACACGGTCAGCCTGATCGGCATTCTGGTATTGCGCGAACTTGGCGTGCTGCTGACGTCGATCATGATCGCCGGCCGTTCGGGGTCAGCGATCACCGCTGAACTGGGCTCGATGAAAATGCGCGAGGAGATCGACGCGCTGCGGGTGATGGGTCTGTCGCCCCTCGAGGTGCTGATCGCGCCGCGCGTGCTGGGTCTCCTGATCTCCCTGCCGATTCTGACCTTCATCGCGGATATCGCGGCGCTCTTTGGCGGCATGATCGTGTCCTGGTGGTACGGGGGGATCAGCCCGGTGGCTTTCGCGTCATTGCTCAAAGAGGCGATAGCGCTGCATACGTTTCTTGTCGGGATTATCAAAGCGCCCTTCATGGCGCTGGTGATCGGCCTCATCGCCTCGATGGACGGGCTCGCCACGCAGGGCTCCGCCGAATCGCTTGGCCGGCAGGTCACGTCCTCGGTGGTGAAATCGATCTTCATGGTCATTGTGATGGACGGATTATTCGCCATCTTTTTCGCGTCGATCGACTATTGAGCGGGGCGATGACCGGCTCCTCGACGAACGCCAACGGCGCCGCGCAACAGCGCTCGAGCCGCGACGTCATCATCAGCGTGCGCGACCTCGTCATCGCTTTTGGCGATCGGACGGTGGTCAATGGGCTCGATCTCGACGTTTATCGCGGCGAGGTGCTCGGCGTCGTCGGCGGCTCCGGGCAAGGAAAATCCGTGCTCACCCGCGCGATCCTTGGACTCGTGCGCCCTCGGAGCGGCGCCATTCGCGTTTTTGGGCAGGATCGTGACGCGCTGGAGCCGCGTGAGCGCCGCGCCCTCGAGCAGCGCTGGGGCGTGCTGTTTCAGAACGGCGCGCTGTTTTCGGGCCTCACGGTGAAGCAGAACATTCAGATGCCAATGCGCGAAATGCGCGACCTCTCGGAAGGCCTGATGGACGAGCTGGCGATGTTGAAGCTTGAGCTTGTTGGGCTCAGCGCCGACGCCGCGGACAAATTTCCGTCAGAATTGTCGGGCGGCATGGTGAAGCGCGCGGCCCTGGCGCGCGCCTTGGCGCTTGATCCCGAGCTTGTGTTCCTGGACGAGCCGACATCCGGGCTCGATCCGATCAGCGCCGCGGAATTCGACGAACTTATCGGCACCCTGCAACGGACCCTGGGGCTGACCGTGTTCATGGTGACGCACGATCTCGATAGCCTGTATTCTATCTGTGACAGAGTGGCGGCGCTCGCCGAACATCGGGTCATCGCCGCAGGGCCGCTGGAAACCTTGCTCGCGTCCGACCACCCGTGGCTAAAAGCCTATTTCCACGGCGTGCGCGGCGGCCGACTGACCGCAGCGCGCGTCGAGCAGAAGGACGAAGAATGGAAACCCGCGCCAACTACGCCTTGATCGGCGGCTTCACGCTGGCCGTCGCCCTGGCGGCCTTTCTATTCGTCTACTGGTTTTCCGGGCCCAGTCAGCTTGGCCGGCAGGAAATTTACCAAATTAGCTTCTCCGGCGGGGTCTCGGGGCTGTCGCGCGGCGCTTCGGTGCTTTTCAACGGCGTGAAAGTCGGCGAGGTCACGCATCTTGGAATCTCCGAACAGGACCCGAGCAAGGTCGACGTGCTGGTCAAGATCGATAGCCGAACGCCAGTCAAGGCCGACACCCGCGCGCGACTAGAGACGCGGGGCTTTACGGGCGTCTCCGACGTTCTGCTGGTTGGCGGCACGCCGGGCGCGAAGCCGCTGACGGCGGAAGACGGCGAGAAATATCCTCTTATTCAGGCCGAGCGCTCTGAAATCCAGAATTTGCTCGTCAATGTTCAGACCATGTCGACGAAGGCCTCAGCGCTGCTCACGAAGCTGGACAAGCTCATCGACGCCAACGGCCCGGCCATCACTGCGACGCTCAAGAACGCCGAGACCGTCAGCAAGACGCTCGCCGACAATTCGGCTTCGATCACGAGCTTCATTCGCGACGCGTCCGATGTCGCTCAATCCATGAAGCCGGTGGCGGCGCGGCTGGATAAGGTGCTCGCGGCGGGGGAGAAGACGATCAAGGCGATCGACCCCAAGAAGATCAAGGAGATTGCCGGCAACATCGCCGGGGCGTCGGAACGCATCAACCGTTTCGCCGCGACCGGGCTGCGTCAGTATGAGCAGCTCGCGGTGGATGGGCGCAGCACCCTCGGCACATTGGATCGCACGCTGCGCTCGGTCGAGAAAAACCCCTCGCAATTCATCTTCGGGCCATCCCAATCCGTGCCGGAGTATCAAGGCCGCTAGAACGATCCAAGCGTGGCTTTGAGGCGATGCGCGGATCAGTTAGAAGAACGACGCAGCCCGACGAGGCGCGGGCGAAATGGGGCGACGGGTCGGGCATGACACTGAAGGCGTCCACGGCGACGCGACGCAAGGCTGCGCGGGCCATCGCGATAGGCTCACTCGCGCTCGCCGTGACGGCTTGCGCTCAGGCGACGCGCGAGACGTTCGATCTGGCGAGCGAGACAAGCGTGTTGCGCGGCGTCGCATTGCGCAGCGGCGCCGCGATCTACGTTCCCGAGCCGGCGGCGCTCGCCCCGACTTCGTCGGACCGCATCGTGGTGCGCGCCGGCGACGACAGCGTCGCCGTTCTTCCGGGCGTGCAGTGGTCGGAGCCCTTGCCGCGTCTTTTCCAGCGACGCTTGATCGACGCCCTGCAGCAATGCGGTCTTTCGGCGTCTTCCGGCATTGGCGCGCAAACGAAACTGCAGACGGACGTACGGCGTTTTGAGATCGACATCGTTCGCAATCTCGCCGTCGTCGAAGTTTCCGTGCAGCTCGTCGATCAGAGCAGCGGCCGGGCGAAGGCGGCGCGGATCTTTGTGGAGACGACGCCGGCCCCCGATCACACCGGCTCCCCGGCGGTGCGGGCGCTCGGCGACGCTGCGGGCCGCATGGCGCTGCACATTGGCCAATGGACTCGCACGCGGCTGTAGCGCGACGGCGCGCCGCGAGCGCCGGTTTAAGGCGCTGAGCCTTGCCACAGCATGATGTTGAGGCAGGCGAGGAACGCCCCGCTTCGACAGGCCGTCTGCGTCGCATCCCGCCAGATTCTCGCCTCCTCCCCCGTCAGGACGCCCGCCGCGACGCAGTTTTCCGTCACGCGGGCCAGGTCGAAAATGACGTCCGCCGCGTCGAGGCTTCTGACGACGAGAGGATGCGCGCGGCAGTCGATGTCGGCGACGCCGCATCGTTGCAGCAGAACGCCGACTTCTCTGCCGATGTAGGGGTTGGCGAAAGACTTTCGCCAAAAGCCGGCGATCTTCGCGCCGGCGTCAAGATCGCCGTTATAGACGAAGAACGTTCCCCAATCGGGCTCGGCGACGACGATTCGGCCGCCCCTGCGGGCGACGCGCGCCATTTCGCGCAGCGCCTCGAAGGGCGCGCTGATGTGCTGCAGGGCTCGATCGATCCGGACGCCGTCGAACTGGCGGTCGGCGAAGGGCAGCCGGCGGGAGTCGCCGCCGACGAAGAGCGCGTTCTCCAGCCCCCGCGCCCGCGCGCGCGCCAGGTCGAGAAAGCCGCGCGAGGGGTCGAGCCCGTAGATGCTGGCGCGCGGGAAGCGCCGCGCGAGCTCGATGACATCGAAGCCGACGCCGCAGGCCACGTCCAATATCCGACTGTTTTCGGATATTTGCAGCGCGTTCCAGGTCTCGCTTTTGTAGCGCCGGAAAAATGGCGTCCCGTTCATGAAGTCAAGACAGCGGGTCAAGTCGGCGCGCATGGCGCCGTCGGCGTGCCGGAAGCTCGAAGCAATGTCTGTCATATGCGCGCCTCTTTCGGCCCGGGGCCGCTGATTTCCGCCCAATATGCCCTGCGCTGGCGCGCGCCCGGAGGGGCTAGCGCCGCAAACGGGCGGGTGCTAACTGAACGGCGACAATTCGTGCGGGCGCCGACGGCGCGACCGCGCCGCACCGTTGACAAAGGCTCGTGGCGTTCCGCTTCACCGACACTCCGGAAGCGCCGCGAATAGCGATCTTGCATGAGGAAGAGACAGGCGTCATGGCGAAGATGAGCTTTGAGGATGCTGCGACCCGCTATGGCGCGGAGCCGGGGGGCGGCGCGCCGACAAAGGTCAAGATCACTTTTGTGGATTCTCAGGGTCAAGCCCGAACCGTCGAGGGCGAAGTCGGTTCGACCCTGATGGAGACGGCCCGCCGCAACGACATCCCGGAGATCGCCGCCGAATGCGGCGGCGCCTGCGCCTGCGCCACATGCCACGTCTATGTCGACGAAAACTGGACCGAAAAGACGGGCCAATCGTCGCAGATGGAAGAAGATATGCTGGACTTCGCCTTTGACGTGAAGCCCAATTCCCGGCTCTGCTGCCAAATTACGGTGCGGCCGGAGCTGGACGGGCTCGTCGTCACCACCCCCGCGCAGCAGGGCTGAGGCGCAATTCTTCCAGACAGCGCCCCTGCGGGGTTGAATCTCTCGACAAATGCGATAGACGAACCGGGCGGCGCTGAATTTGAGATCGGCGTGTCGCGCGCGAAGCGTCCGTGCGGGCGCAGCCGGGTCGTGACGACGATCGCCGCCAAGGGCGCCCCTCGACCTTCAAGGCTTCGAGGCTTTACCGGGAATTGACCATGAACCAGCTTAAGGAAGCCGCGATCGAAACCGATGTCGTCATCGTCGGCGCCGGTCCGGCGGGTCTTTTCTCGGTGTTCGAGCTCGGCTTGCTGGACATCAAGGCGCATGTCGTCGACATTCTGCCGCGCGCCGGCGGCCAATGCTCTGAACTCTATCCCGAAAAGCCGATCTACGACATTCCCGGCCTGCCGGTCTGCACCGGCCAGGAGCTGACGGACAATCTGCTCAAGCAAATCGAGCCGTTTCATCCGACCTTTCACTTCAACGAAATGGTCGAGACGCTCGTGTCGCTGGGGACGGCCGAAAAGCCCGAATTTCGCCTAAGCACCGACTCCGGGAAAATTTTCCACGCGAAGGTCGTCTTCATCGCCGCAGGCGGGGGATCGTTCCAGCCCAAGAAGCCGCCGATCCCCAAGATCGACTCCTATGAAGGCAAGTCGGTGTTTTACGCCGTGCGCCGCATGGAGGATTTTCGCGACAAGAACGTCGTCATCGTCGGCGGCGGCGACTCGGCGCTCGACTGGACGCTCAATCTGCAGCCGGTGGCGAAAAGCCTGACCCTCGTGCATCGTCGCGATCAGTTCCGCGCCGCGCCGCATTCGGTGTCGGCGATGCAGGAGCTTGTGGCGGCGGGCAAGATCGATTTCAAGTTGGGCCAGATCAGCGCGGTCGACGGCGAGGACGGCGAACTGACGAGCGCGACGCTCAAGGGCAATGACGGCGTCGAAGAGAAGCTCGCCTGCGAGCGGCTGATGCCGTTCTTCGGCCTCACCATGAAGCTTGGTCCGGTCGCCGATTGGGGACTTCAGCTTAATGAAAATCTCATTCCCGTCGATACGGAAAAATTCGAGACGAGCCATCCGGGCATTTTCGCCGTCGGCGACATCAATTCCTACCCAGGGAAATTGAAGCTGATTCTTTCGGGGTTCCACGAGGTCGCGCTCGCCGCGCAAAAAGCCCATCGCTACGTCCATCCCGACAAGAAGCTGCTCTTCCAATACACGACCTCCTCGACCAATCTCCAAAAGAAGCTCGGAGTCTCCTGACGAAGGCCGACGCCCCGCCAGCGATGTCGGCCGCCTCCGTCGAGGTGTCCTTCATCGACGTCGCGGCGATCGCCGCGAACGAATGGCCCAGGCTTTCAGCGCTTCTGGACGAAGGCGAGGCGGCTCGGGCGTCGCGTTTCGTTTTCGACGCCGACCGGCGCGCCTATGTCGCCGCGCATGCGCTATTGCGCGCGCGCCTTTCGGAGCGTGCGCCAAGCATCGCGCCCGCGCAATGGCGGTTCGGCGCGACGCCGCACGGCAAGCCTTTCCTGCTTTCGCCGCTGGCCGGCGTCGACGTCAGCCTGTCGCATACGCGCGGCATGGCCGCTGTGGCGATCGCAGCCGGTCTCGATGTGGGAGTCGACGTCGAGTCGGTCCTGCGGCCGCGCGACGCCGTGAAAGTGGCGGAGCGTTTCTTCGCGCCGCAAGAGGCGGCGCTGGTGCGCGGGCAATCCGATCTGGTTTTGCAGAGCGAGGTTTTCTTCGCGCTCTGGACCCTCAAGGAGGCGGTGGTAAAGGCCGATGGGCGCGGCCTCGCCCGCGGCCTCGACAGTTTTGTCGTCAGCCTGTCGCCGCCCTCCGTTAGCAGCGATTCGGGCGAGAGGTACGGCGTTGCGCAATGGCGACGCGGCGGCTTCATCATCGCCGTAGCGGCGCGCGGCGGCGAGACCGCGCATTTTCATATCGGCGAGGCGCGGGCGGGCGCGGTGGCGCGTTCCGGCGCCTCGTTTGAAGCCTGAGCCTGGCGCCCTAGTTCTGTCGCACATGCATGGCGCAGGCATGGAGGAGGAATAATGACCGGATTGATCTTTGTCGTCGTTTGCCTTGGCGCCGCTGTGCTCGCGCTGGCTGTTCACCTTCAGCCGGAAAGATTCGTGGTGCGGCGCGAGGCGGTCATCGATGCGCCGCCCCGCCAGGTTTTCGCCGCGATCAACAATCTGCGCAATTGGGAGTCCTGGTCGCCCTGGGCCAAGCTCGATCCGGGCGCTGAAACCCGTTACGAAGGACCCGCGGCAGGCCCTGGCGCGGCGTTCGAATGGTCGGGCGACAAGACAGTCGGGGCCGGGCGCATGACGATCGTGGACAGTCTGCCGAACGAGCGCGTCGACCTGAAACTTGACATGCGCAAGCCCTTCATTTCGGCCAATGACCTGACCTTCTCTCTCTATCCCCACGGCGAAGTGACGGAAGCTGGGTGGCTTGCGCGCGCGTTCGGCTTTGGCGCCGGCGCCTCGGCGCACAAGACTCACGTCGTATGGAGCATGTCCGGCCGCGCGGGAATGGCGAGCAAGGCGATGGACCTCTTCATGAGTCGCGATAAGATGATCGGCGAAAAATTCGAGGAAGGCCTCGAGAACCTTCGCGCCCAGCTGAGTAAATAACCCGCGCCGGCTGAACGACTTCCGCTCTTGCGTCGCCCGCCGCGAGACGCCATCTGCTTGGCGTCGGCGGCGCGTCGCGCGCGCCGATATGATCGCTAGCCGAGATCCTGCCGAGATCAACCAGCAATGACCGAAATGTTCGATGCCGCTCTGGCGGCGCTGCGCCAGATCGTGACGCCGCCGTTCCGCGCCGTCCTCCTCAAAAGCCTAGGCATGACCTTTCTCTTGCTTGTTCTCGCCTGGGTCGGGCTCGACAAGCTGGCGATGTCCTTCTTCATGGTCGACCATCCTTGGTTGCAGACGGCGCTAACCTATGCGACCGGCGCGGGGCTCTTCTTCCTGCTGGCCTTCCTCATCGCGCCGCTCTCCGTGCTGGTTTCGGGGCTGTTCCTCGACGATCTCGCCGACCACGTCGAAGCCGATCTCTATCCGCCGGGACAACGCGGCCGCGCCATTCCCGCGACCCAGGCGATTTTCATGGGCCTGCGCTTCGCCGGCGTGTCGGCGATCGTCAATCTCTTCGCGCTGCTGCTGCTGTTCGTGCCGGGGATCAACGCGGCGGCTTTTCTCATCGCCAACGCCTATCTTTTCGGGCGCGAATATTTTCTCTTCGCGGCGACGCGCTTTCGCTCGCTGCAAGAGTCGGAGGAGCTGCGCCGTCGCCACGCATTGTGGCTCTTCGTCGCCGGAATGTTTGTCGCCGTCTTCGTGGCGACGCCGGGACTGAACGTGCTGACGCCGCTCTTTGCGGTCGCCTTCATGACGCGCGTCCATCGGATGTTGTCGCCAGCGCCCGGCGGCGACGCGTCGAAGTCGGGCGTTCGTCGCTAACTCGAAGCGAGGGCGTCAACGCGAAGCGGATTCGCCCATGCGCTGCGTCTGATACTGTCCGAACTCGCGATAGCGATAGAGATAGGTCGGCACGATCGCCTCGATCGACTGCGGGTCGGCGACGCCGAGGCCGTGCAGGGTGCGCGCTTCGGCCTTCGCCGCGTCGCTGACCACATTGTCGTGCTTGAGCAATTCGACCTGATCTCGCGTCATCCGGAGGAGCTTCGGGAAGAGACCCAGGGAAAATTTCGTCAGCAGTTGCATCACGCCGGCCATAAGCATGCCGGCGCCAAAGGAGAGCTTCACGACGCGGCGTTTGCGCTGCGTGACCTTGAGCACATAGTCGACGAGCTCCGCGAAGCTCTTGACCTCCGGACCGCCGAGCTCATAGACGGCGCCCGGCCTGGCGCGGCCGGCGAGCGCGATCGCCACGGCTTCGGCGACGTCGCCAACATAGACCGGCTGAAATTTCGTGTCGGCGCCGACGATCGGCACGACCGGAAAGTGCCGCGCCATCGTGGCGAAGCGGTTGAAGAACTCGTCTTCCGGCCCGAAGATCACCGACGGCCGCAGGATGACCGCGGAAGGGATCAGCCCGAGCATGGCGGCCTCGCCTTCCGCCTTGCTGCGGCCATAGGCCGAGCGCGACTGCGGATCAGCGCCGATGGCGGAGACATGCACGACATTGTCGATGCCGGCGGCCTTCGCCGCTTCGGCGATCGCGCGCGCGCCGGCGGCCTGCACGGTCGCGAATTTCTGCGCGCCCGTCTCGGCAAGAATTCCGATCAGATTGACCACGGCCGACGCGCCCTGCAGCGCCGCGGCGATCGATTCGGGATGACGCACATTGGCCTGCACCGCCATCACCTGGCCGACGCGGCCGAGCGGCTGGAGGTAAAACGCAAGGTCCGGCCGCCGGCAGGCGACGCGCACCCGCCAGCCGTCGCGCGCCAGCGCCCGCACGACATAGCGGCCAAGGAAACCCGAGCCGCCGAATACCGTCACCACCCGTGCTTCGCCAATGGTCTGGTTATTGTCGCCGATCATCGCGTTGTGCTCCGCTTGCGCCGCGCCGGCCCCCGCCGGAAATTGGTCGCCAACGCTCTAGCGGAATTTCGCGACGAGGAAAATGCGTCAGCGACGCCCTTACGCCATGCCTTCGGCGGCGCGCCGCTTTTTGCGCGAGGCGCGCATTGACACGAGGCGTCCGCAACCCCTATGAGACGCGCTCGATGCCCAGGTGGCGGAATTGGTAGACGCGCTGGTTTCAGGTACCAGTGGTGAAAGCCGTGGAGGTTCGAGTCCTCTCCTGGGCACCAATCCGCAAATTTTTGTGTTCGATTGAGCGACGGCTTTAAAGCCGCCGCTCCAGAAATTGGCCTAATGCGGCGCCCGTTCCAGCTCCTGAAGCGCGCGATCGGCGATCGTCGTTGCGGCGCTCCGCTTCTTCTTTCCGAATTTGATCGCTTCTTTCAACCGACGGATGCCCGCCTTCACATGCCGATTGGGGTTCTCCCTCTGCGCCGCTTCGGCGTGGTGGAGCGCTTCGGTCGCATGGCGAACCAAGGCGCTTGGCTTATGTTCTCTGCCGGCGACCACGGCTTCGCGGGTATGTTCAACGGCTTCCGAGAGGTGGGTTTGATGCGCCAGCGATGCTGAAGGAGCGCACCACGCCGCAAGCATCAGGCCGATCACGGCCGTAATTATTTTACGCGCCATTCTATCCTCCCTATTTCATAATTTTGCATGTTGCAGCGACACTCTTCTCACGCCGCTTGCGAAACAACAACCGCACATTCTCGGCAATAAAATTCAGATATCCGGCCGTCAACAGAAGTCCGCGCCCTTCCGGCGCCGGTCGCCGGCGTTCTTCGCGCCGGCGGCGCGGCGCCTGTGCGTCGGCGCACAGCGCCCCCGCGCGCCGCTCCTTAAGCTTTGATCATCGAAGAGAGGAGAACGCCATGGGACCGGTGATCACGACAGGGATTTTCGGCATCGTCGCCATCGCCTTGGCCGCCGAGGCGCTCAACGTCGCGATGGCGTTGGCCGAATTCAGCCACGTCGCCGCTTATAGTGCGGGGATCTTCTAAACGCCCGGCGTCGGCCTTCGTCGGCGTCCGCGCCCGAGAGAACGGGGCGCTCCTGACGTTCGCGGGGCTCGACAGCGCCGCGCCGAGCGGCGATCACTCGGGACCGAGCGCGGGGAAAAAACCCCTGCCCACGCGCCGCGCGGCGACGTCGCCCAGAATGTCGCGCCACATGCGATAGGGATCGCCAAACACGGCCGCGCCAAGCTCCCTGTCGGCGAGCGCCGCCGCCAGACATTTCATGGCCTGAGGCAGGTCGGGCGCGTTTTCGAGATACAGAAGCCGCGTCCCAACGGACTCTTCTCCCATCACCGACATGGCGGCGGCGATCTCGACATTGTCGCGTCGTCCAAAGGCGACCCCGCACACGCAGAACAAAGCGGCGTCCCAAACCGCCGGCGAGGTCTCGGCGATGCAGGCGCGCAAACCTCTGACGATCGAGGCGTAGACTTCCTCGCCGACGGCCGTGATGATCTTGTCCAGTTCGCCCCGAACCTTCGCGAGCGCTTCGGGAAACTCCGCCGGCGTCGCCTTCTGACCCGCGGACCATTGGGCGCAGAGCTGGAGCAATTGGCCAAGAACGGCGTCAACGGACGGCCCAAGCTCGTCCGGCAGCTCGGACGACAGGCGCGCGAGGGCGTCCTCCAGCGCCGCATTCAGGCGATGCGCCGCCAGACGCGCGGAATCGCTGTCCTTGCCCCGCACGAGACGCGCCCAGACGGCCTGCGCGCCGATGACCGCATGCATCAGCGATTTGGTCTTGGAGAGCCACGGCGTCGGCGGATAGGATTTTACGATTTCGCCATGCTCGACGCGCCAGATTTCGCCGACGCCGATCAATGTGATCGCCGCGAGAGGCGTCGACTCGAAGACTTCTTCGCGGTTTGCGCCGTAGAGCGTTCGGAAGAGGGTATTGATCTCGCCAAACGGATCGCTTTGCATGGTCCTGCCCATTCGAATATCCGAAGCGCATTCGCGGGACGGCCCTAATGTCGCAGGGCTCCGCCCAATCACCGCCCGAAGAAGCCGCGCATTGCGGCGATCAAACCCTTGCGTCTTTCTTCGCCCTGGGGGAACTGAGCGACGCTTTCGGCTTCGCGTCCCGCGGCGTCGAGTTCGATGTCGGCCCGCGCGACGAGCGCGGCGAGAGTCGGCGCTTCATGCGGCGGCGTCCAGCCGCCCGTGCGCCGCGATTCAAGATAGGCGCCGAGGATGTCGGCGGCGTCTTTGGCCCCGACTTCCCTGAAATGCATGCGCGCGCGCTCGACCGCGATGGCGTCGGCGATGTGATGCGAGGCATGCGCAGCTTCGCGGCGGACGCTGTCGTCGAGCGCCAGTAGAATACGCGCGTCGCGCAGCGCGGCGACGTCCGGCTCCTTCAAAAGCGCGCGCATGAGCCGCGCTTCTTGCGTGGCGTCAATGCCTCCCGGCGCCATGCCATGCGCGCCGCAGGCGTCGAGATAGCGCGCAAGCAGCGACAACGCGCCGCGCGTTTGGGCGGCTCCGCCGGCAGGGCGTGCGGTCTGCGCAAAATCGCCGCCCTGGGCGACCGCCGCCGCCAGCGCCGGGTCGGCGCAAAAAGCCCCGTAGCCGCCAAATTGCTGGAGGCGCGCGCGGGCCGGACCTGGCGCGCCGATGACGAGCGCGGCGAAACTCGCTTGCGCCAACGGTTCGAGCGCATCCCACAGGCCCGGCGGATCGAAGCGCGCCGCGACTTCCGCGCGCGCCAGAGCGCCGTTCAGCGACGCCACAAGCTTGTCGCGTCGGCCTCTCAGCCCGGCGGCGCGCTCCGCGACGGCGCGTGCGGCGGCGCCCGTGGCGGCGCGCGCCGCGTCGGCGGCGCGGCGCATGAGTTCGTCGAGAAGGCCTTCGTCCTCCGTGGCGCGCCGCGGCGTCAGCCCGTCGCCCTCGACGCGAAACAGCCGGGCGAAGGCAGGGCCGCCCGGATCGACCGGGGCGACGCCAAGATCCCCGGGGCCAGCGGCCGGGCAGACGAGGCCGACGTCGTCGCCAAGAGCCGCCCCGTAAAATTCGATCTCGACGGTCTCGCCCGCGCCGGGCGCGCTCTTCTCCCGGCTGCGGCGCAGAACGACGCCGTCGACCTCCGCCTCGTCTGGATCGACGAGCAGCGCCAGCAGATTGCCGACGACGATCGGCTCCGCCGTTTCCGCGGCGTCGGGATGTTCCTGCGTGTCGCCGGTCGCCTGTCGCAGGTCCTCGAAGCTCAGCGGATCGACGGCGGGCTCGCCCGCCGCGCGCTGCTCAAGCGTCCAGCCTTTCAGCCGACGGCGCTGGTTCATCGCCAGCGCGACGCTGCATCGGCCGAGCAACGACGCGCTCTCCTCGATCGAATCGGGGATTCGCACGCGCAGGATGACCCGCGGCGCGCCGGGTTCGCGCAGCCAGTGCTCCATGATGGCGAATGGCGCCTCGCGCGCGTCGCCCGCCGCCGACGTTTCGAAGGGCGACGCCTCGAGAACGATTCGGCTTTGATAGGCTGGGAAGACGCGGCGCGCCGGCCCGAGACGGATGACGAGGGCGCCGTCGGCGCGCTCAACGACGCGACGCTGGCCGATGGCCCAGACGAGCCGTGCGCCCGCCGCCGCGGTCTGCTCGCGCGACAAGCGTTCGACATCGCCGCGCGCCGGCAGCGCGGCCAGCTTGAAGGCGACGGGGTCGGCGCCGCCGGCGTCCGGCAGCATCGTCAGAAGCAAACGCCAGTCGCCGCCCTGCGGCAGATCGCGCTCCGCGGCGAGCGCCAGGATAAGTTCGGTCCCGTCGGCGGCGGTCAGCCGGACGAACCGATGCTCGGGCGGCAGATCGACGACGAGGATGCGGGCGCGCCAGCGGGCGGCGTCGACGACGTCGACGAGCGTGGGCGCATGCGTGAAGCGCTCGTCCCGCGCCGAGACGATGGCGAGCTCCGGCCGAGCGGCGGCGGCGGGCGTGCGTTCGGCCCCCTCGAACCAGCCAATGGCCAGTCGGCGCCGGCCATCCCAGTAATAGTCGAACTGCTCTCTCCACATCGCGGCCGCGCCCAAGAGTAAGGCATGGCGCCGCCGCCATGCGAAGCTGAAGACGGCACAAGCATATCCGCGCGCCCGGCGATTGCGCAATTCGACGCCGTTGCGCCCGGCGCCGCGCCAAATTCTTCGGCAATCTCATGACGTTGTTCCGCCACATAGACCGCGTAAACGGCTTGAGCGCCGACCCGCCTTCGCTCAACGATCCGCCGCGCGCGGGCGTGCCGGGCGCTTTTCAGGGCCCGATAACCGGAACGGGGATTTGATGAAAATATTGATCACCGGAGGCGCGGGGTTCATCGGCTCCGCCGTTGCGCGCGCCATCATCGGCAAGAGCGTCGACCAGATTCTCGTGCTCGACAAGCTCACCTATGCCGGGAATTTGGCGTCGCTGCGGCCTGTCGCGGACAGTCCGCGGTTCTCCTTCCTCAAGGCCGACATCTGCGACGCCGGCGCGGTCGCAAAGGCCTTTGCCGATTTTCAGCCCGACGTCGTCATGCATCTGGCCGCCGAAAGCCATGTCGATCGCTCGATCGATGGGCCGGCCGCCTTCATCGAAACCAATGTCGTCGGCACATTTGTGATGCTGCGAGCGGCGCTCGACTATTGGCGGGCGCTCGATCGCGCCCGCGCGCAAAACTTCCGCTTCATGCATATTTCCACCGATGAGGTGTTCGGCGCGCTCGGCGCGGAAGGGCTCTTTCGGGAAGACACGCCCTACGCCCCCACGTCGCCTTATTCGGCGTCGAAGGCGGGCTCCGATCATCTCGTGCGCGCCTGGCGCCATACCTACGGCCTTCCGACGATCGTCACCAATTGCTCCAATAACTACGGACCCTATCATTTCCCGGAAAAGCTCATTCCGCTAACCATCATCAACGCGATCGAAGAGAAGCCGCTGCCGGTCTATGGCCGCGGCGAGAATGTGCGCGACTGGCTGTATGTCGAGGATCACGCCTCGGCGCTGATGCGCGTGGCGCGCGAAGGCGAAGTCGGCGAATCCTATAATGTCGGCGGACGCAACGAATGGCGCAATATCGATGTGGTCGAAGCGATTTGCGAACTGATGGACGAGTTTCGTCCGCGGCGCGCGGGTCCGCATCGCGATCTCATCGCCTATGTCGCCGATCGGCCCGGCCATGATCTGCGCTACGCCATTGACGCCGCCAAGATCGAGCGCGAACTTGGATGGCGGCCCGCCGAGCGATTCGAAACAGGTCTTCGCAAGACGGTGCGCTGGTATCTCGACAATTCGGATTGGTGGCAGGCGATCCGCTCCGGCACATATCGCGGCGAGCGCCTCGGCGTGATTGCGGAACAAGAAGAGGCCATCGCCTGACGCGCGATAGGGGGGCGGGTTGTTCGAAGATCTCGAGCTTTCGGGGCTGAAGCTCGTTACGCCTAAAAAATTTGGCGACGAGCGCGGCTTCTTTTGCGAAACGCATAACGAAAAGACCTGGGCGAACGCCGGACTCTCGTTCGACTTCGTCCAGGACAATCATTCGTTGTCGTGCGACGTTGGCACGGTGCGTGGCTTGCATTTTCAGACCGCGCCCTTCGCGCAGGATAAGCTCGTCCGCGTGATTAGCGGCAGCATTCTCGACGTCGCCGTCGATCTGCGGCGCTCGTCGCCGACATTCGGACGTCACGTCGTCGTCGAACTTTCCAGAGAAAACTGGCGCCAGCTGTTCATTCCGATCGGATTCGCGCATGGTTTCGTCACGCTCGAGCCCGATACGGAAGTCATCTACAAGGTGACGAACTTCTATTCGCCGCAGCATGATTGCGGCGTCGCCTGGGACGACCCCGATATTGGCGTCGCGTGGCCGGTCGCCGCCGAATCCGCCGTGCTGTCGGAAAAGGACCGCAAATGGCCGCGGCTGCGCGATCTCGCGGAGACCTTCGCTTGAAGTGGGCAAGATGAAGCGCATCGCCGTCACCGGGCTTACCGGTCAGGTCGTCAGCTCGCTCATCGAGCGCGCGCCGAGAGGCGTCGAAATGCTCGCGCTGGGCCGTCCGCGCTTCGATCTCTCCTCGCGCGACATGGTGCTCGCCTCGCTACGCAGCGTGCGCTGCGACGCCATCATCAACGCCGCCGCCTACACGCAGGTCGACAAGGCCGAAAGCGAACCCGACGTGGCGATGCGCGTCAATGGCGCGGGCGCGGGCTTCGTCGCGGAGACCGCCGCCGAGCTGAGGGTGCCGCTGCTGCATCTTTCGACCGACTATGTCTTCGACGGGACGCTCGATCGTCCCTATTGCGAAGATGACGAGCCCGGCCCGACGGGCGCCTATGGACGTTCGAAGCTCGAAGGCGAAAGGCGGATTGCGGCGCGCTGCGAGAACCACGTCATCTTGCGCACCGCCTGGGTGTACAGCCCGTTTGGCGCGAATTTCGTGAAGACGATGTTGCGGCTGGGCGAGACCCGCGACGAAATCGGCGTCGTCGCCGATCAGATCGGCAATCCGACCAGCGCGCTCGACATCGCTGACGCGCTGCTCGCCATCGCCGAAAGATTGATCGACGATTCCGACGCCCGCCTGCGCGGCGTTTTCCACATGACCGGCCGGGGCGAAGCGTGCTGGGCGGAAATGGCGGAAGCGATCTTTGCCGCAGCGGAGGCGCATGGCCGTAGGCCCGTGCGCGTCAGGCGCATCGCCACCACGGACTATCCGACGCCGGCGCGGCGCCCGGCGAATTCCCGGCTCGACAACGCCAAGCTCGAAGCCAATTACGGGATCGCGCTGCCGCAATGGCGCGACTCGGTAAATGCCTGCGTCGCCCGATTAATTCCAAACTGAATAGGATTCTCATGCGCGGCATCATTCTCGCCGGTGGAAGCGGCACAAGGCTGCATCCGATGACGCTCGTCACCTCGAAGCAATTGCTCCCCGTCTACGACAAGCCGATGATCTACTATCCGCTCAGCACGCTGATGCTCGCCGGCGTGCGCGAAATTCTGCTCATCACCACGCCGGAAGACCTGCTGTCCTTCAAGCGGCTTCTCGGCCGCGGCGCCCAATGGGGCCTGTCGCTGTCCTACGCCGTGCAGCCGCGGCCGGAAGGCCTGGCGCAGGCCTATCTGATCGGCGCGGATTTCGTCGATGGAGAACCTTCGGTGCTCATCCTTGGCGACAATATTTTTTATGGCCATGGTCTGCCGGAAGTGCTGAGCGAATCAGCGCGCGCCGCGGCCACCGTGTTCGCCTATCACGTGCGCGATCCGGAGCGTTACGGCGTCGTCGAATTCGATTCAGCCGGCCGCGCGATCACGATCGAAGAAAAGCCGGCGCAACCGCGATCGAACTGGGCGGTGACCGGACTGTATTTTTACGACGGGCGCGCGCCGCAATTCGCGGCGCAACTGAAGCCTTCGCCGCGCGGCGAACTGGAGATCACCGATCTCAACCGCATCTATCTGGAGCTCGGCGAGCTGCAGGTCGCCCGGCTTGGACGCGGTTTCGCCTGGCTCGACACCGGCACGCCCGAGTCGCTGATCGAAGCCGGCGAATATGTGCGCGCCATCGAACAGCGCCAGGGACAACGCGTCGCCTGCCTCGAGGAAATCGCCTTCCGCGCCGGGTGGATCGACGCCGCGCAGGCGCGCGCCGCCTCGGCGAAACTGGCCAAGAGCGGCTATGGTCAATATATCTCGCAGGTGCTCGCGGAAGCGGAGCGAGAAGCCTCGCCCGTCGCGTAGAGCGGCGAATTCGCGGCGCGGCGTAGCGCGGCGGCCACGACCTTGGGGTCGAAGAGGCTCATCGCCTCGGCCGGCGGCGCGGCGGGGCTCTGTCGCGGGACGATGGCGCCGACGTAAGGCTCCATTCTTGCGACGGTGTCCTCGATCAGATTCGCGAGCGACGCGGGATCGAGTCGCGCAGGCGAAACGATGGCGTCGAAACGGCGGCGCAAATCCTTTCCGTCAAAAGCGTTCGTGATCGTCGCCAGACCCGCCTCCGCCATCTCGAGCGGCGGATAGCTGGGGTGGGGAGAGATCATCAACGAAACGCCGACGAGCGCGCGACTGAGATAGTCGGCGTAGTCCTCGAGCCTTGCCTTCCCGCCGACGGTCGCGTTCTGCACGGGATAGAGAAGCGAGTCTGGAAAATCCTCGCCGAGAAAAATGATGTTCCACCGGCTCGCCCGGATCGGATCGCGCTGCTGCCAAATGACGAGCGCGGCGCAAATCAGCTCGAAGGCGTTGCGCGCCACGGCCGGCCGGCCGTAAACGAGCATGATCGGCTGTCGCGGGACTTGCGCCAGCCGCTCGTCAATGCGTTCGTTCAGCGCGTAGGGAATATAATAGGCGTCACGGAACCGGTATTTTCCGGTCATGACCGAGAAAAGCTCTTCGGAATTGACGATGGCGATCGTCTGATCGCCATATTGGTAGGTCGCTTCAGCGAGACAGGATTTCGCGCCGCGGCCGTAAAAGTTCGGCTCGTCGTCTTGAATGAGGTAGATGAATGGACGCGCGCCGCCGAAATAGCGCGCGCGGTCGCGCTCCATGGCGCGCGCGAATTCCGCGGTCCACCAGGCGGTCGCGAAAAAAATGTCGTTGGCGCGCAGATTCAGCCGACCGCCTTCCCGCTCATTCGCGTCGACCAGCGCCGCCCGTTCAAGATCGAGGCTCGCGGCATAGGGCGCCGGCGCATAGCCGGACAGCGTCGCATAGGCTTCGGCCTCAATATCCGCGTCGGTCACGACGATACGCGCGTCGAAGGCGTCGCCCAGTTCGTCGCGCAGCGCCGAAAAGAGTTTCATCGCCGTCGCGACGCCGCCGAAGGTCTGCTGGGGATTGACGGTCGGGGTGAGCAGCGTCAGGCGCGGCCGGTCGTTGCGCGAAGGATAAGAGAGCAACGGCCGGGTTTCGGCGATCAATGTCGCAAAGGGGTGGAAATTCGAGTCGACGGCGGCGAGCGCTGGTTGGAAGACCTTGAGCCGATGCTGGGCGACGTCTTCGGCGCTGCGCACCGGCAGCAACGTATGGCCCATCGGATAGAATTCGCGCTGCGCGACTTTGAGCCATTCAAACCCTCGCGATTCCGCGACCATCAGCAAGGAGCGTTCGATGGCGTGGGCGAGTGTGCCGTCGACCTGTCCGCTTTCCTCCGGAAAGTCCGAGAAATCGATGTCGATGTCGAGCAGCGGCCGGATCGCGGCGGTCCTGCCCCAGAACATCGATCCGGAAGGAAATTCGAGGGTGAGATTCTTGTCGATCTCGATCTTCATCCGCTTCAGCAGATTGCGCGCCAGATCGTAGTCGTACCCCCAGTTGAGAATGCCGCGCAGTTCGAAAAGATGTTGCGGAAAGACGACGCCCAGCTTTGGATCGTCGAACAGCGACAGGATCGAGCGCACAATGCGCTCGGAGCCAAGGAGATTGTCGAGGAGATAGTCCCGCCAGCGCGCCAGCGCCTCGCCGCCATGCGGGGAGCGCTTGGTGTGCACATGAACGAACAGCTCGTAATTGGCGTAGACGTCGCGAAACCCGAAGAATTTCGCGGCGATGTCGCGTCCGCGATTGGGACAGACGCGCGTGAGGACCTTGCCCTTGCGCCAATCGGCGCAGATGGCGTCGACCGCCCGTTTCTTTTCGTCGGTGTCCGTCGAGACGCAGAGATCGAGCGCGCCGGGAACATTCCGCAGCTTTTCGAGGACGAGCGGCAGCACGTCCGGATAGAAGGCGTGCACCACGGCGACGATCGAACGGGCGCGTCCGGGACCGGCGTCATAGGCGAAGGGCGTCTCGAGCGCGAAATCCATCTCATTGACCGGCCGGCGGGACGGCACGACGCCGTCCGGCTTGGTCAATTCATAGGTATAGTAATAGCTGATCGCCGCCTGACGCAGCGGGTCGTTGATCGGGTTGCGCCTACGGCCGAGCGGCGGATCATATTGCGCCGCGATCTGGCGCAAGACGGCGCCGCAGGCGGCGCGCCATCCCTGTTCGCGCAGGAAGCGCGGGCCGTCACGCAAGAGATCGCGCGGCGCGAGAAACACCCCAACCGGCGAATCGATCAATTTCGCGAGTTCGCGCATCGCCGCGCCGTAAAGCGACACCGCGCCCCGCGTCGTCAGGATAATATAGCCATTGCGCAGATGGCGACGCGCCCCCTGCAGCCTGGTCTCGGATTTCTTGTCCGTCATGGGGGACGTTCCACGCGAGCTCCGGAGCAAACCCCTTGGGCGAAGGGGTTCAGAAAAAGTCCAGCGCCGCACTTAGACGAAAACCGATCGCTTCGCCATGACTTAGCCAGAAATCCGGCGTAACGAAGGCCCGGCGCTGAGGGCTGCGTCCGGGGGAAAGGCGACGGAACACGACCTCCGCCGCTCGGCGAATCATGATCAAGCTTGACAATGTTTTTAAGTATTATCGCTCGCACGGCCACAGAAAGGTCGTGCTCGATCATGTCAGCCTCGATTTTGCGGCTGGCCGCAGCTACGGCGTGCTCGGGGTCAATGGCGCCGGCAAATCGACTTTGATGCGCCTGCTCGCCGGCACCGAGCTCCCCAATGGCGGCCGGGTCGTGCGCACGGCGCGAGTTTCCTGGCCGCTCGGGTTTTCCGGCGGGCTGCATCCGATGATGAGCGGGCGCGAAAATGTGAAATTCGTCGCCCGTGTGTACGGTCAGGACGCCCGCAAGATCGTCAACTTCGTCGAGGATTTCGCGGAGATCGGCGCCTATATCGACGCCCCGATACGCACGTATTCGTCCGGCATGCTCGCGCGTCTCGCCTTCGGGCTGTCGCTCTCGATCGATTTTGATTGCTATCTCATCGATGAGGTCACTGCGGTCGGCGACGCGCGGTTCGCGGCGCGATGCCAGGACGAGTTCTCCAAGCGCCGACGCACCGCGGACGTTATCATGGTGTCGCACACCATGGCGACCATTCAACAATATTGCGACCGCGGCATGGTGCTGGCCGGCGGACGGATGCACGTCTTCAGCAACGTCAACGACGCCATCGAATTATATAAGAAGCTCAATGCCTGAAGCCATTCACGCGCAGCACCCCGAGATTTCGGTGACGGTCGCCGAACCCGAGCGGCCGCCGCTGAGCCCGCAGGACGCCAATTTCAAGGCGCAGTTGATCGCGCGCGCGCTGCGCAGGGCCGCGAATAAATCGCGGGCGCCGATCAGCGTCATCGCCGGGGGCGGCGGTTTCCAAGCGCGCCGCGGCGACCGCGCGTTTCGTCTCGGCGTCATCGCCAGCTTCGCGGCCTGCGTGCTTGCGCCGCTCCTCGTCGCCTCGATCTATTGGGGGCTGATCGCCAGCAAGCAATATGTGACCGAAACCAAATTCGCGCTGCGCGCCGGCGAAGCGTCGAGCCTCGATCTCTTGAGCGGCGGCGCCATGGGTTCGCAGGCTTCTCAACAGATGCAGGACGCTCAGGTTCTGGTCAATTTCATCCGCAGCCGCGCGATGGTCGAAGCGCTCGACCGAAAGATCGGCCTGCGCGCGATGTTTTCGCGTCCCGGCGTCGATTATTTTTCCAGCTTCGATCCAGAAGATCCGATGGAGGAGCTGGAAAAATACTGGAAGAAGCGGGTCGACGCGAGCATCGATTTGATGTCCGGCATTATCTCCGTCAATGTGCGCGCCTTCGCGCCGCGCGATTCGCTCACGATCGCGCAGAACGTCATCGACCTTTCGGAGCGGCTGGTTAATGAAATGTCGACGCGCTCGCGGCGTGACGCGCTGGTTCAAGCGCGCGCCGAACTGACGCGCGCGCAAGAGCAATTGAAGAACGCCAGCGCCGCCATGCGCGATGCGCGCAACGCCGAAGGCGTGCTCGACGCGCCCGCCGCGGCTCAAGCGATCAACACGGTCATCAACACCCTGCGTCTCGAACTGGCGCAAACGGAGGGAGACTTGGCGCTGCAGAGCGACTCGGCGGCGCTCGATTCGCCGCAAGCGCGGCTGCTCGCTATGCGCGCCAAGAGCCTCAAGAATCAGATCGACGAATATTCGGCGCAAATCGCAAGCGGCGGCGAAAAGGGCCAAGGGTCGCTGGCGCAGCATGCCGGCGTCCTTTCGAGGCATCAGATCGAACTCGATCTCGCCCAGCAGAGATATGCGATGGCCACTTCCGCCTTTGAAAGCGCGCGCGTCGATATCGAAACTCAGCGCGCCTATCTTGTCTCCTTCCTTCACCCGACGCTTGCGGAAAAGTCGCTCTATCCCCGGCGCTGGATCGAATGGGCGATCATCGTCGCCCCGGCGACGATCGCCTGGCTGGCGCTCGTCGCGGTCGCCTTTATGGTTCGCGATCACATGGCGAAGTAGCCGGCGCCGCGTCGGTTGCGTTGAGCCATTGAGACGGAGCATTCGTGTTTTTCAACATTGACGTCGACGACGGCGCTGCGATTCGCGGTTGGCTCGCGCCGGACAATCCTTCCGCCGTTCCGAAGATCCTGGTGCGCAGACCGGGACAGGACGACCTTGAGATTTCGGCGACCATCCAACGCCCCGACGTGCGCGACCTCGGCGTTCACGCCACGGGCCTCGTCGGCTTTCTGATCGACGACAAGATGATCCATGGGCTCGCGGACGTCGAGGACATCGAACTGCTCGAAGCCGACACGGGGATTCTTATTTATCGGCGATTCAAGAAGGGTCGGCACATCGAGCGCAAATTCTTTCTGTTCGACAGTTCGATTCGCCCGATCGAGAAACTGAACGGAAGATCGAAAAATCTGTTCACGCTCACTTATCCGTCGACGGAGCGCTACGCCTTCGAGACGATGCTGGTGCTCATCAACAATAACTTCAACAAGTCGATTTTCATGTCCGGGCGCTCGAGCTTTCCCCGCTACGCCCATTTTCTTTCCAATGCGAAATTCATGACGGCGGCGCTGCTGAGCGATCCCTTCGAAGAGCTGGCGCAGCGGCTGGTGATCCTCAGCCTGATCCAGAAGTCGGATTCGACGCATATGCTGCCGCTGCTCTTCACCGGTTTGACGGCGCTGACCAATTTCGTTCGCGACCTGCCGCTTGAGGACTCCAAGGGCCTGCTGGCGAAGTTCAGGAATGTGACCGAGGAGGAGCGCGATGCGCTGCTGAGCCCGATGACGAGAATGTTCGGCTGCATCCCGGGCGAGACCCCGGAGCGGCGCCATGTCACCGCCGCGCTCGAAAATCTGGCGTCGATGGATATCGTCGGCGTGCGTAGCCGCTTTCGCGATTTCAGCGCGCTGGTCGCCGGACTCCTCGGCCATGATCTCGCCGGCGACTATGAACCGGTGGTGCATCCGTCGATCAGCGCGCTCGCCGATCGCTTGTCGCGCATCAGCCTCGTGGCGGATCTCCTCGAAGACGACTTGGCGCTCTATTCCTTCGCCGAAGAGTCGGTTGTCTCCGCGCTTTCCGACGACGCCGACGCCGTGTCGCGCGACACTCAAACCATGTGATCCTCGATGCTCGCGAAGAGCAAGGAGAGCGCCGCCCAGGCGACGAGCAGCGCGCAAAACAGCAGAACGGTGTTGGCGACGACCTTCGGATAGGTCGCCGATTCCGGCATCGTCGGCTCGACGACGGTGACCAGATAGAGCTGCTGCTTTTCGAGCTCCTGCCGCGCGTGGTGAAAGGAGGTCTGCGCGATCGAATAGAGCTTTTCAGCGAATTGCTCGTCGAGCTTCAGACGTTCATAGGTCGCGATCTGCGCGGAGACGGTGTCTGAGCCCTGCGTGTCCGCAAGCTTCTTTCTAAGCTCGGCGAGCTGCTGGTCGAGCGTGGCGAGACGCATGCGCTGCAGGCGTTGGCTGGGCGCGTCGTTGGACAGCGACGAAGAGAATGTCGAAAGCGCGCTGACGATGTCGATCCGCTCCATAGAAAGCTTGCCCATCAATTCGCCGATGCTCGTGGCGCGCGAACCCGGATCGATGAGGACATTCTTGTTACGGAACTGAAGCGTCTTCTCGCGCGCATCAGCGAGCGCCTGGCGCGACAGCGTTACTTCGAGCTCGGCGCGACTCAATGCGTCACGGCGGTTGCGCAGCGTGATCTTATTGACGAGCTCTTCGCTGAGTCTGACGATGTCACGTGCGACGAGAAGCGCGTCCTGTGGCATGAAAGCGTCGACGCGCACGGTCAAAATGCCGGAAATCGTGTCGACGCTGGCCGAGATATGGCTCAGCCAATATTTCCAAATATCTTCTGCATTGGCGTTTTTTCCAAGTCGTGAAAAATAGTCGATCCCGGCGCGCGCAAACTTCTTTTCCATATAGTCGCGACCGCCGAGGTCGGCGACGATGGCGCGGCTCTTGACGTAGTTGAGCACCATGAAAGCGTCCTGCGACGACGCGCCGCCGCCCCCGCCCGTCAGCTTGGAGATCATCGACGCCGCGTCGGAGCCCGATTTGTTTGCCTGTTGGGAGCGCACGGTCAGCCGCGTCTCGGCGACATAACCCTCCGACTGCCAGAAACAGGCATAAAGCCAGAACAGGAAAGTGGGCAGAACGACGGCGATCAAAAAGCTGCGTCGGATCAGGCCGCCGCCCGCGCCTGCTCTCGCGGTCGCTAGCCTTTCCGCGACGCCTTCGACGCTTTCGCGAATCAGCGCCGGCAGTCGGCCCGCGGCGTCCTTCGTCGTCAGCGGCGCAAGAATCTCCACCGCCTTCGCCGACGAGAAGCGCGCGACATTCTGCGCGTTGGCGATGACGTCTGTGAGCTTAGGCGATCTCGGAGCGCGATGCGTGCTCATCTACCCTCAAGTCGTTGACCTGTTCATGCGCTACGCATGTTAACTGAGGCTGAATCGCTTAAGCGCGTCGACGGTTGCTACCGGCGCTGCGCCGTGGGCGGCGCCGAGGGCTCTGTGCGCCGCAAACTAAGCGTGTCGAGACCCCCGCGCAAGCATTCAACGTCACGGCAAAGCTTCAATATTGGCGTAAAGGGACAGTCCCGGATGGAAATGCGGGTCGTCGCGAATGACGCCGCGCCAGCGTTCGTAGAACGCGCGGCGCTCGGTTTCGTAGACGCGCTGGAGACGAAGCGCGCCGCCGCCGCGGCTCGCCGACTGTCGATGGATCAAGATTGTCTGCGTATTGCAGAGCGTCCGCCAGCCTCGCGCCGACAAGCGTAGGCACAAATCGACATCGTTCAGCTCCACGGGAAGATCGATCTCGTCGAAGCCGCCGACCGCGTCGAATTTGCTGCGTTCGATCATCAAGCAGGCGCCGGTCACCGCCGACACGTCATGCGGCAGGACATTGCGGCCCATCCAGCCGCGATCGTCTGCGTTCACGCCGGAGCCGAAATGACCGGCGACGCCGCCCATGCCGAGCAAGACGCCAACGTGTTGAACGCCGCCGCCCGGGTAAAGCAGCTTTGCGCCGACGGCGCCGACATCAGGCGCCGTCGCGAAGTAGAGCAGTCGTTCGATCCAGTCCGGCGTCACCACTTCGGTGTCGTTGTTGAGGAAAAGCAGATAGTCGCCGTCCGCCGCCCGCGCGCCGACGTTGCAAAGGGCGGAAAAATTGAACGCGCCGGGCTGGCGCAGAATCTTCAGCCGCGAGTCCGTCGCGCGCAGCGATTCCAGCAGCGCCTGCGTGCGCGGCTCGACGCTGTCATTGTCGACGACGATCGCTTCGAAATGCGGATAGAGACTCTTGCGCAGCAGGCTGTCGAGACAGGGCGCGAGCAGATCGGCGCGGTCGCGCGTCGGAATGACGATCGTCACTCGGAGCGGCGCGCCGCGATATACGGCGTCGATCGCCGTTCGCCGCGCTGGCGCGGCGCGCGCCAGGCGAAACAAGGGCCGGCGCAGGGCGCCGACTTCGTCGTTCGCGGCGCGCGACAGCAGCCCGTCGACCAGTTCGTCGGGGCCGGCTTCGCTCCAGCCGTAATCATCGGAGAGAAGGCGGGCGCGAAAGCCGACCGCACGGCCGACGTAATTTTCGAAACGATGAAGCGTTGCGCTCCAACCGGGCTTGTAGAGCGGGCGCAACGCGTCGCCTTCGCCGATGGTCTCGTCAGCATAGGCGATCGCGTGCTGCGGATGGCGGGCGAAATGTTCGACAAGGCAGGCGCAGGCGTCGGGCGCCAGACGATCTCCGGCGACGAGCGGCAGCACGAGATCGCGCGCCTCGAGTCGCGCGCCATCCGTCTTGGTGAAGACGGCGCAGTGCGGATAGGTCTGCGCCGCGACGCTCTCGCGCGTCGTTTCAATGTCGTGTGGCGCCGCGCCGCGGACATCGACCAGCGCGATGACTCTCGGCCCCTGCGTCCATTCGCTGCGCGGCCGGTCGAAGGCAGGGTCGCTCGCGCGGGCGCGCGCGGCGCGCCAAGATGGGTAAGCGGACAGCGGCGCGGCGCCGAGCGCCCAGCGCCAATTGAGGTCCGCCTCCTCTGTCAGTCCGACCATGCCGGCGGAAACCGCGAAAAAGAGACGCTTGGGCGCCGACGCGGCCTTACGCAGCGCATCGACGTACCGCACCGGCCGCGCGCTCGCGAGGCGAAAGTTGAAGGGGCCCGGACGATTGGTGGGACTGATCCAGACATCGGTCGTTTCGCGGGGCACGCGCCCGAACCAGATCCCGGCGCCTTCACACGGCGCAGGCAAAATGTGCTCCTTGAATGTCTCGCCGAGCCAAAATCGCAGAATCGGCCGCACCGGAGGATCATAGAGGCTCGCCGCGTAGCAAAGCTCGACGACGCCGCCAGGAGCAATCCCCTGCAATGTGCAAAAGCGCAGCCAAGGCTCCTGTGACAGCGCAAGGAAGCCGTCTTGCTCGCGCCGAACGTCGCGCGCGGGCTCCAGCGTCGCGGCGGCGTTAGCGGCGTCGGAGGGCGGCAAGTTCAGCGCCTCGGCCTGGCGCATGCGCGCAAAGGGGGTGAGAGTCGACGACGATTCCAGCGTCGGCGAACGAACGCGCTTCTATAATAATCTCCAAATGTCTCATTTCGCGGCTGCGCCCAAACGGCCGCAATGAAAGAACTACGTCAGACCCGGCCGGAACCTATGAGCGCCGGGGCGCGAGGTCAACCGCGACAGCGCCTGCAAAAGCGGACGCAAATTCAGAACTCTGCGGCGACAGGGGCGATGGATGCGGCCTGAGCGCCAAGGCTGAACGGTTTTTCTTGATTTTTCGCGGTTATATGCGATATAAGGCCTGACTTCATCTCATAACGGTCATCTTAGGGTGATCGCCGATTGAGAGTGGGGCCCTCCGGGGACCCGCTCTTTTTGCTTTGATCGGCCGAGACCTTCAAGGATAACGCTTGCCGCAAAACGCCGCCGCCGCTCTCGCGACCCTCGACGAACCGCGTCTCGTGACGGAGACGGGCGTCGCCGCGCGCGTAGCGCATCTCGCGGAGCCGGTGCTGGCCCAATTGGGCTACCGGCTCGTGCGCGTGCGGCTCATGCAGCAGAACGGACAGACTCTGCAAATCATGGCGGAGCGTCCGGACGGAACCATGACTGTCGATGACTGCGAGGCGGCGAGCCAAGCTCTATCTCCCGAACTCGACGTCGCCGACCTCATCGCCAATGAGTATCGCCTGGAGCTTTCTTCGCCGGGCGTCGACCGACCGCTGGCGCGGCTCTCCGATTTCCTGCGCGCCATCGGCCATGAGGCCAAGATCGAATTGACGCATCCGCTTGCCAGCGGGCGCAAGCGCTTTCGCGGAATCATTCGCGCCGTCCATGGCGAAGGCCGCGGCGCGCTGCTGGCGCTGGAGCGCAGCGACGCGCGCTCGGACGAGGAAAAAAACGTCTCGCTGCCGCTCGCCGACCTCGAGGAGGGGCGACTGGTGCTGACCGAGGCGCTGATCCGCGAGTCGCTGCGCGCCGGCAAATTGCAGCAGGTTGACGAAACGCAGGAAGAAGGGGAGGCGGAGGAGCGACCGCGCCGCGGACCGGGACGCTTTCGCGGGCCCGCGCCGCAGAAACAAAAACCGCTGGCTCCGGCCGGCGTTCAAACCCAGCTCAAGAAGGCCGGCGGCAAATCCAAGCCGTCCGCCCGCTCCAGGGGAGAGTGACGATGGCCGTCAGCGCCAACCGACTTGAAATTTTGCAGATCGCGGAGGCCGTCGCGCGCGAGAAATCGATCGACCGTTCGATCGTCATCGCCTCGATGGAGGACGCGCTGCAGAAGGCGGCGCGCTCGCGCTACGGCCAGGAGACCGAGGTGCGCGCCGAGATCAACGCCAAGACCGGAGAGGTGCGTTTCTCGCGGCTGCTGCTCGTCGTCGACGAGGTCGAAAACGACGCGACGCAGATTTCGCTCGCCGACGCGCGCAAGCGCAATCCGGCGGCGCAGGCGGGCGACTGGATCTCGGAAACATTGCCGCCCTTCGACTTTGGCCGCATCGCCGCGCAATCGGCCAAGCAGATCATCGTCCAAAAGGTGCGGGAGGCCGAGCGCGACCGCCAATATGACGAATACAAGGATCGCATCGGCGAAATCGTCAACGGCGTCGTGAAGCGCGTCGAATATGGCAATGTCATCATCGACCTTGGTCGCGGCGAAGCCGTGATCCGCCGCGACGAGATGATCCCGCGCGAAATGTTCCGCCCGGGCGACCGGGTGCGCGCCTATGTCTATGACGTGCGCCGCGAGCAGCGTGGGCCGCAGATCTTCCTCTCGCGCACCCATCCGCAATTCATGGCGAAGCTGTTCAAGCAGGAAGTGCCGGAGATCTATGACGGCGTCATCGAGGTGAAGTCGGTGGCGCGCGATCCCGGTTCGCGCGCCAAGATCGCCGTGGTGTCGCGCGACTCCTCGATTGATCCGGTCGGCGCCTGCGTCGGCATGCGCGGCTCCCGCGTTCAGGCGGTCGTCGGCGAGCTGCAGGGCGAACGCATCGACATCATTCCCTGGTCGGCGGACGCCGCGACATTCATCGTCAATGCGCTGCAGCCGGCGGAAGTGGTCAAGGTCGTGCTCGACGAGGACAGTTCGCGCATCGAGGTCGTGGTTCCCGACGATCAGCTTTCGCTCGCCATTGGCCGGCGCGGCCAGAATGTGCGTCTCGCCTCGCAGCTCACCGGCTGGGACATCGACATCCTAACCGAGGCCGAAGAGTCCGAGCGCCGGCAGAAGGAATTCATCGAGCGCACGAAAGTGTTCATGGGCGCGATCGACGTCGACGAGGTCGTCGGCCGGCTGCTGGCCTCCGAGGGCTTCCGCTCGGTGGAAGAGCTCGCCTATGTCGACCTTCCCGAACTCGCGACGATCGAAGGTTTCGACGAAGAAACCGCCGGCGAGATCCAGGAGCGCGCCAGAAACTATCTTGAGCGCGTCGAGGCCGAGAACGAAGAGCGCCGAAAGGCGCTCGGCGTCGCCGACGAATTGCGCGAGATCGAGGGCCTGACGACGGCGATGATGGTGAGGCTGGGCGAAAACGACGTGAAGACGATGGAGGACTTCGCCGGCTGCGTGCCCGACGACCTCGTCGGCTGGAGCGAAAAGAAGGATGGCGAGACGGTCAAGCACGAGGGCTTTTTCGAGGGAATCGATCTGTCGCGTGAAGAGGCCGAGGCGATGATCATGGGCGCGCGCGTGCGCGCCGGCTGGATCGAGGCGCCGGCCGAGCCCGAGGCCGGGGTCGAGGCCGAGGCGGAAACTCACGCGGAAGGCGAACAGCAGATTTGATCGAAGGCATGACGCGCGAGCCGCATGTTTCGGAGAGGACTTGCATCGTGACGCGCCAGCGCGGCGCGCCCGAGGCGATGATCCGCTTTGTGCGCGGACCGGACGGCGGGCTTGCGCCCGACATCAAGGCGCGGTTGCCGGGCCGCGGCGTGTGGGTGACGGCGCGCGCCGATCTGGTCGCGCAGGCGGCGCGCAAAAAGCTCTTCGCGCGCGCGCTGAAGACTCAGATCGACGCCGCGCCGCAACTCGCCGACGACGTCGATCGGTTGCTGGACGCCGATTGTCTGCAGATGCTGTCGCTCGCCAATAAGGCCGGCGCGGTCGTGGCGGGCTTCGGCAAGGTCGCCGACGCGCTGGCGCGGGGATCCGTCGGCGCGCTCGTCGAAGCGCGCGACGGCGGCGAAGACGGCAAGCGCAAGCTTGCCCAGGCGGCGCGACGCGCGGGATCGACGGCGCCTGTCGTCGGCTTATTTTCGTCGTTGCAATTGGATTTGGCGTTGGGCCGCACAAATGTGATACATGCTGCCCTCGCCGAGAGCGGGCCGACGACCGCTTTTATCTCGCGATGCCGTCGACTCGCAGCCTATCGGGGCGTAAGCATCGACGGCGCGACGGCGCCGGGCGACGAAATCGAAGCGCAGCCGAACGGCTGTTCGGATTAAAGTTAACGGGTCTTAGCGACTCAGGATTGGGAACTGGATGAGCGAAGGCGAGAACAGCGGCGACAAAACTTTGACCGTCGCGCCGACGAAGACGTTGCATCTGAAGCAGCGACCGGTCGAGCACGGCATGGTCCGCCAAAGCTTCTCCCACGGCCGCTCGAAAGTGGTCGTGGTCGAGAAGGTGAAGCGTCGCGCGCCCGGACACGTCGAAACGGCGAAGCCCGCCGGCGCGCCCGCGCCGGCCGCGCCGCCGCCGGCTGCGCCCAAGGCCGCGCCGAAATCCGAGACGCAGCGTCCCGCGCCGCGCTCGAGCTCGGCGTCGGGCGTCGTGTTGCGCGCCTTGACCGAGGAGGAGCGCGAAGCCCGCGCCCGCGCGTTGGTCGACGCCAAATCGCGCGAAGAGGAAGATCGCCGCCGCGCGGAAATCGACTCTAAGGCGCGCGCCGAACGCGAAGAGCTCGAGCGCGCCGAGCGCGCCGCCGCGGACGCGCGCAAGCGCCAGGAAGAAGAACGTTTGGCGCGCGAAGCGGAATCGAAGCGCAAGTCCGAAGAGGAGGCGCGCCGCCGCTTGCCGGCGGAGACCGCAGGCGCCGCGCCGCGCAGTCCTGGCGCCGTCGCGCCGGCTCCGGCGGGAGCCCGCCCCGCGGTTCGCCCCGAAGGCGAGACAGCCGTGCGGCGTCCGCCGGTGCGCACCATCGGCGGCTTCACCCCGCCGCCGCCGCCGCGCCCGGCGCCGTCGCGCGGCGCCATGAAGGATCGCGGCCGCCTGACGGTCTCCACGGCGACAGCCGGAACCGACGAAGAGCGCACCCGCTCCGTCGCCTCCTTCAAGCGCCGGCAACAGCGGCTGTTCCGCGGCCAGGTCGAGCAGAAGGAAAAGATCGCGCGCGAGGTCGTTCTCCCCGAGACGATCACCATTCAGGAACTCGCGAACCGCATGTCGGAACGCGCGGTCGACGTCATCCGGCTGCTGATGAAGCAGGGCGAGATGCGCAAGATCACCGACGTCATTGACGCCGACACCGCCGAGCTCGTCGCCGAGGAGATGGGGCATACCGTCAAGCGCGTCGCCGAATCCGACGTCGAGGAAGGCCTCTTCGATGCGCCGGACGGCGAGTCGGCGCTCGAATCGCGTCCGCCCGTGGTCACGATCATGGGTCACGTCGACCACGGCAAGACGTCGCTGCTTGACGCCATTCGCCAGGCCAATGTCGTGTCCGGCGAGGCGGGCGGCATCACCCAGCATATCGGCGCCTATCAGGTGACGGCGCCGACCGGTCAGGCGATCACCTTCATCGACACGCCCGGCCACGCCGCCTTTACCGCGATGCGCGCGCGCGGCGCCAAGGTGACGGACATTGTGGTGCTGGTCGTCGCGGCTGACGACGGCGTCATGCCGCAGACGATCGAGGCGATCAATCACGCCCGCGCCGCTCACGTGCCGCTGATCGTCGCCATCAACAAGATCGACAAGCCCGACGCCAAGCCGGAGCGGGTCCGCACCGAATTGCTGCAGCATGAAGTGCAGGTCGAATCCATGGGTGGCGAGACGCTCGAAGTCGAAGTCTCGGCGAAGCAGAAGACCAACCTCGACAAGCTGCTCGAAATGATCGCGCTGCAGGCCGAGGTGCTCGACCTTAAGGCCAACGCCGGCCGCGCCGCCGAAGGCACGGTCATCGAAGCGCGGCTGGACAAAGGCCGGGGTCCGGTCGCGACGATGCTGGTGCAGCGCGGCACGCTTCACGTCGGCGACATCGTGGTCGCCGGGACCCAATGGGGCCGTGTGCGCGCGCTGCTTGACGATCAGGGCGTCGGACGTCCCGCGGCAGGTCCGAGCTTCCCGGTCGAGATTCTGGGCTTCAATGGGACGCCGGAAGCCGGCGACCGCGTCGCTGTCGTCGAGTCGGAAGCCCGCGCCCGCGAGATCGCCGAATACCGCGAGCGCCAGAAGCGCGACAAGCTCGCGGCGCGCGGCGGCTCCGCGCGCGGTTCGCTTTCCGACATGATGAGTCAGCTCAAGACGGCGGGCCGCAAGGAATTCCCGCTCGTCATCAAGGGCGACGTGCAGGGCTCGGTCGAAGCCATCGCGGCGGCGCTCGAAAAGCTGGGCACCGACGAGGTCGGGGCGCGCGTCGTGCATGCGGGCGTCGGCGGCATTTCGGAATCGGATATTTCGCTCGCCGAAGCCTCCAACGCCGCGGTCATCGGGTTCAACGTGCGCGCGCACAAAGAGGCGCGCGAGGCGGCCGAACGCGCCGGCATCGAGATTCGCTACTACAACATCATCTACAATCTCGTGGATGACGTGAAAGGCGCGATGTCCGGCCTGCTGGCGCCGACGCTGCGCGAGACCTTGCTCGGCAATGCGACGATCCTCGAGGTCTTCGACATTTCGAAGGTCGGCAAGGTCGCCGGTTGCCGCGTGACCGATGGCAATGTCGAGCGCGGCGCCAATGTGCGGCTCATCCGCGACAATGTCGTCGTGCATGAGGGCAAGCTCTCGACGCTCAAGCGCTTCAAGGACGAGGTCAAGGAAGTCGCCGCGGGACAGGAATGCGGCATGGCTTTCGAGAACTACCAGGACATGCGCGCCGGCGACGTCATCGAGTGCTATCGCGTCGAGGAAATCAAGCGGTCGCTGTAAGCGGCGGAGCGCCGCCGCAAAATCGCATGGCCGGGCGTGTCCCGGCCATCCTCGTCGTTCCGCGCCGCGCTATTTTCATTGGTTACGCCTCATGCGTGGGATGTCCGCGATAAGCGCGGGCATGACGCGCCGACGACAGTCATCGGGTCCAAAATGTCGAGAGCTCATCACTCACAAACCGGCGCGCCGTCGCAGCGCATGTTGCGGGTCGCCGAACTCGTCCGTCATGCCGCGGCCCGCCTGCTCGCGCGCGGCGAAATCAGCGACCCGACGCTCGAACGGCATGTCGTGACCGTCTCGCGCGTGAAGATGAGCCCCGATCTCAAGCTCGCGACGATTTACGTTATGCCGCTGGGCGGCGAGGACGAGCCGGAGGTGCTCGCCGCGCTGGATCGCCACAAGCGATTTTTGCGGGGGGAAATCGCCCAGGAGGTGAATCTGAAATTCGCCCCGGAGATCCGGTTTCGCATCGACGACGCCTTCGACGCCGTGTCGCGTATCGATGCGCTGCTCAACTCGGATCGCGTGAAGCGCGACCTCGCCGACGGCGACGACGCCGAAGAGGATGGCGTCGAGGGATGAGCAAGAAAAGATCGGACCGCGCCATCGTCGACGGCTGGTTGGCGCTGGATAAGCCCGTTGGACTCACGTCGACGCAGGCGGTGTCGCGCCTCAAGCGCATCTATAACGCCCAAAAGGCGGGCCATGCGGGAACGCTGGATCCGCTCGCCTCCGGCATTCTTCCCGTCGCCTTCGGCGAGGCGACCAAGACCGTGCCGTTCGTGCAGGACGGCGAGAAGGCCTACCGCTTCACCGTGCGTTGGGGCGTTGAAACCGACACGGACGATTCCGATGGGCGGATGATGCGGGAGAGCGCGGCGCGGCCGGCGCGCGCCGGGATCGAAGCCCTGCTGCCGCAGTTCATCGGCGAGATTTTGCAGACGCCGCCGCAATTCTCCGCGATCAAGATCGCCGGCGAGCGCGCCTATGACATCGCCCGCGAAGGCGAGCGGGTCGAGTTGAAGCCGCGCGCCGTCAAAATCCGCTCGCTGACGCTGATCGACGCGTCTCGCGATGAGGCGACACTGACCATGGAATGCGGCAAGGGCGCCTATGTGCGCGCGCTGGCGCGCGATCTTGGCCAAGCGCTTGGCTGTTTCGGCCATGTTACGGCGCTGAGGCGCACGCGCGTCGGGCCCTTCGTCGAGGACGACGCCTATACGCTCGACGAGATCGAGAACCAGAACATGGCCGCGGAGGCGCTGCTGTCGGTCGAGGCTGGACTAGCCGAACTGCCTTGCGTCGTCGTCGATCGCGACACCGCGGCGCGGTTGCGGCGCGGCGGCTCGGTGATCTTGCGCGGCCGCGACGCGCCGCATGAGGGCGTCGTCTACGCGGCATGCGGCGGCGTGCCGGTCGCCTTTGGCGAAATCGTCCAGGGCGCGCTTGCGCCGGCGCGGGTGTTTAATCTGCCGTTCTGAGCTTATTCGACAATCGATACGCCTTCCGCGCGCGCGGCGCGCTCCAATTCGGAGTCGAGCGTCGCGAGCGCAGCGCCTTCCCGCAAGGCGAGTTCGAGATAAGCGGCGTCATACGCTGTCAGCCTGTGCTTGCGTGCAAGCGGCATTAGGCGCCTCTCGTCGCAGTCGAAGTCGATCGCGATCGGCAAGCGCGCCATTATCCGAAGAAATTCGTCGGTTCCGGTCGGCGATATTCGATGACGTCGGTCGCTGACGAGCAAGACATTGCGGATCTCAAAAAAAAACAGGGACGGCGCCAGCGCCGTCTCCTCTCGGAGGCGTTCAACAGCCGCCACCACGCGCGAGGGACGTTCATCGGCAAGCGCAAAGCCCGCAAGGATCGACGCGTCGATGACGAAGCCCATCAATATTTGTGGCCGCGATGACGCGCGCTTAGAATCTCGGCCAGCGGCGCTTTTCCTGAGCTTTCTCGAAAGCGCGCGAGATCGTCGATCGCTCGCTCGATCTCGGCCTGTTTAAAACCCGTTTCGGGGGCCAGGCGCGCAATTCGGCGTCCATGCCGGGTGATGACGATCGTTTCGCCGCGCTCCACGGCGGTCAGCAATTCAGCAAGGCGGGCCTTCGCGTCGGAGGCTTGCACTTCTCTCATGAGGAAATATTTAGTTTGGTCAAACCAACCAGTCAATGTCAATTGGCGATGTTGATCTTGTTCCTCGAAGCTTGTCCTATGGGCCTTCAAGATTCGCTCGCGCATGAACCGTCCGCCCAAACTTCTCATCTTTGACTCCGGCCTTGGCGGACTCACGGTCCTTGCCGAGATCGTCAAGCTGCGGCCATCGGCGGACTATCTCTATTGCGCCGATGACGCCGGCTTTCCCTACGGGTCCTGGAAGGAGCCGGCGCTTGTCGAACGCGTGATGAAGCTCATGGAGGGGCTGGTCGCCGATCACGCGCCGGACATGGTCGTCATCGCCTGCAACACCGCCTCGACGATCGTCCTGCCCTATTTGCGCGTGCATTGGCCGGCGTTGCCCTTCGTCGGCACGGTGCCGGCGATCAAGCCGGCGGCGGAGCGCACGCGCTCAAAGATGATCTCGGTGCTGGGAACGCCGGGCACGGTGGCGCGCGACTATACGCAAAACCTCATTGCGCAATTCGCCGGCCATTGTTCGGTCAGCCTCGTCGGCTCCCAGCGCCTGGCGAGACTCGCCGAAAGCTACATGCATGGGGAGAAGGCGAGCGACGTCGACATCGCAGCCGAGATCGCCCCCTGCTTCAAGGAAGAAGGCGGCCGGCGCACCGACACGATCGCGCTCGCCTGCACGCATTACCCGCTGCTTGTCGACGAGTTCAAACGGCTTGCGCCCTGGCCGGTGGAATGGATCGATCCCGCCCCGGCGATCGCGCGCCGCGCCGATCAATTGCTGGCGGCGCGTTTTGGCGCCGACGCCTCGGGAGCGCGGCCGGCGCTCCGCCGCGCCATCTTCACGAGCGGCGCCCGCCCCTCGGCGCCGCTCGCCGCAACGCTTGCGCGTTACGGCCTGCTATGGGCGGCTTTCGCTCCAACCGCTTAGTGCGGAGCGTGGTCGAGTTTCGCCAACGCCTCCTTGGCGTGCTTGACCCCGCCCTTGGCGTTGCCCTTTTCACCAAATTTGATCGCCTTCTTCAGATGGACGATTCCGGCGCGCACGAAGCGGTTGGACTTTTCCTTCTGGGCGGCGTCGGCGTGCTCCAACGCTTCCTTGGCGTGTTCGACGAGCCCGTCGGCCTTGCCTTCCAGGCCGGCGTCGACCGCTTGCCGCGTATGGGTGATCGCCTCGGCGACATGATTTTCCTGCGCGAGCGCAATCGGCGCGAAGAACGCCGCGACTGACAGAGCGACGAAGGCCATGAGCGTTTTGCGTATCATAATTTCCCCTCCGAAATCCTTGGGATAAGGCGTGCCTGACCGGTAACGTCAGCTCCGCGTTTTCAAAATTGGTCTGACCCCGGTCGCGCGCAAGAGGCGCAACGCCTGCGCGACGCGCTGTCGCAGCTCAAGGCTTCTGACGATCGGTCAATGTTTCAAGAAAAGCGACGATGGCGTCGATGTCTTTTTCGGACAGTCGCGGCTTTTCCCCGAGCTTGCGATCATAGGGCGCTTCGTCGACATTGACGTTTTCATGGGCCGAGGCGGGCAAATCGTCGAATTTTTTTGGCTTGCCGCGGCGGTCTTTCGGATACCAGCGGCCGGGATCGGTGTCGCGCGTCGCGTAAAAAGCGACGACGTCGCGGAGCTTGTCGAAGACGCCATTGTGTAAGTAGGGGCCGGTCACGGCGACATTGCGCAGCGTCGGCACTTTGAAGGCGCCGCAGACGCTTTCGACCTTGAAGCCCGCCGGCGCCGCCTCGGCGAGACCGGGGCGCGCGCACAGGCCAAGATCGGGCGGCGAGTCAGGCTTCGCGGCGCTCGGAATCGCTCTGTTCTTGGGGCCGCCGAGCGCGTCATAGGTGAAGTCGGTGAACAGCCAGTCCTGAGGATTGCGCGAATCCTCCTTGCCGGCATGGCAGGCGAGGCAATTGCCCTTCTCCGGATCCTTGAAGAGGTCGAAGCCTTTCTGTTCAAGCGCCGTCAGCTGCGTTTGCCCGCGCAGATAGTCGTCGAACTTGGAGGCGAAGGGATGAAAGCGCGCGCTCGCCTCGAAGGCGGCCACGGCCTGCGCGAGCTTCTTGAAGGCTGCGTCGGGATCGCTGAAGACCTTGTCGCCATAGACCTCGCGGACAAGGTCGGCGTAGGCGCCGCCCTGCACCGCCTCGACGACGAAGCGCTTCGAGGGCGCATTCATTTCGAGCGGATCGAACATTGGGCCTTCCACCTGGGCGACGAGATCCTGCGCGCGGCCATCCAGGAACTGCCCGCCGGCAGGGATCTTTTCAATCTTGCCGGTCTCTTCGTCCTTGTCGTCGATGAAGCCGAAGGGCGGCGCGAAGGACGCGTACATCGCGGTGGGCGTGTTGCGTTTGCCCAAGGACGTCGGCAGCGAGCCGCGCGCCAACGCTGGGACGCTCGAGCCATTATTGCCCTGGAACGCGCTGGCCGCGTCGTGACAGGACGCGCAGGAGACTCCCGCGGGACGCGAAAGGCTGGCGTCTTCGAAGACGCGCTTGCCGAGGAGTTCAAGCGGCGTCAGTCCCCGCTCATCCGGCGCGCGGACGGAGGATGGGGCAGGCTGGCCGCACAGCGGCGAGCCGAACAAGGCGAAGACGACGCAAAGCGCCGTTCGCCGCGCCTTGCGTAGGCAATAAAGGGTCACGTGAAGCAGCCCGCTGGAGACATTGAAACCGGCGCTTTTTTCGCGCCGCGCAAACTTTAGAAATTGCGGGGCGCAAAGGTCAATTTCGTTAATCTGGATTGCTTCCAGTAACCGTTCCGGTCGGCGCGGCATAGCCCAAGAACCGGTCACGAAAGCTGCGGCCGAGCTCGTGTCTAATACGCTGATAAAACGCCGTTTTCACCCGGCTAAAGCCGCCGGGCGCAGTACAGCCACAATTTAACGTTTGTGTCGATGCGGATGGCGTGACCGCGCGCGACTCTTATCGGAGTTCCTGGCGCGCGGCAATGAAAGGGTTCAGGCATGATGGATATCGGCGACGATAAGAAGCTGATGGCTGAATTTGCCGAGTTTAAGGAACTGCTGCGCCGCGACCTCGGCGCCCCGTCGACGCCGGCTCCGGGCTTCGAGCACACGGCGGATCTCGCTTCGATCGATCAAGGCCCCTCGCCGCAAGCGCCGCGCGCGGATGAAGCATGGAGCGCGGTCTACGCGACCGAAGAAGACCTCTACAACGAGCCGGAGGACGAGCGAGAAGGCGGCCGTCGGGCCCTGTTCTTCGCCGCGGCGGCGATCGTCATCGCCGGACTTGCGGCTTTGACGTGGGTCTTGGGACCGTGGAGCGCGGGCGATCCCGGCGAAGATCCGGCCCTCGCCACGGCGGCGCCTCTGGCCGCCCCGGAAGCGTCCAAGCCCCTTCTCGGCGACGCCGCGCCGCCGTCGCAGGACGCCGCGGCGACAGCTGAGGCGGCTGCTCAAGCGCCCGCGGCCGAAGGCGGCGCGGATGCGCCTGTCGCCGCCGCGCCGCCATCGGCGGCCGCCGCTGACCCTTCCGACGCCCAGCCCGAGACGGCGCCCGCGGACGCTGCAATGACGGCGCCGATGGCGACCAGCCCGACTCTGCCGCTCGGCGCGTCGATTCCGGTTCCCGCCAGCGCTGCGGCAGCGCCACAACTCGCGCCTTTGCCGACGGCGACGACGACCCCGACGGACACGGCCCTTGAGCCGCCGCCGGTCGCCGATGCGCCGCCGCAGGCGGCCGCGCCTGTCGAGCCGCCGCAACAGGCGACCACCCCCGCCGCGTCGACGCCGCGAGCGGCCGCGCCCGTCGAGCCGCCGCAACAGGCGGCCGTCCCCGCCGAGCCGGCTGCGGAGCCGCCGACCGCTGCGGCCGAGGCGATCGAAAAGCCAAAGCCGGCGCCGCGCGCCAAGGCGGCGAAACGCAGGAAACCGTCGAAGCCTGTCGCCAGCAGGGCCCGGCCGGCGTCTGAGGCGCCCGTCGCGGTCGCGGCGCCCGAGCCCGCGTTTGCCGCCCCTGCGCCGCCGCCCCCGCCGCCTCCGAGCGACGGGCCGTTTGGCTTCGTCAAGCGCACGGTGAACACCGTCGGATCGGCGATCGGCCTCGGCCGCTGAGCATATAGTCGGATTCTGGAAGCGCCCGCGCCCCACGCGGGCGTTTTCGTTTGGTCCCTGCGGCGGCCTTTGCCAAACGGCCTGGCCTGTGACTTTATCCAGACAATTGGGCGGCGATCCGCCGCGACGATTCTGGAGGTCAAGGCATGGCCAAACCCACTCAAGCTGACGCCGAAGCGGCCGTGCGGGTTCTGATCGAATGGGCGGGAGACGATCCCGAGCGCGAAGGGCTGATCGACACGCCGGCGCGGGTGGCGCGGTCCTACCGCGAGCTTTTCGCCGGCTATGAAGTCGACCCCCGCGACTATCTCAAGCGCACCTTCGACGAGGTCGGCGGCTATGACGAGCTCGTGGTTCTAAAGGACATTCGCGTCGTCAGCTTCTGCGAGCATCATATGCTGCCGGTGACCGGCCGCGCGCATGTCGGCTATCTGCCGAACAACCGCGTGGTCGGCATCTCAAAGCTCGCGCGCGTCGTGCACGGCTTCGCGCGAAGGCTGCAGATTCAGGAAAAGCTCACCGCCGAGATCGCCGAAGCGATCCAGGACATTCTGGAGCCGGCCGGCGTCGGCGTCGTCATCGAGGCGGAGCACAGCTGCATGACGCTGCGCGGCGTCAACACAACCGGCTCGCTCTTAACGACGAGCCGCCTATTGGGCGTCATCCGCGACGACCCGCGCACCCGCGAGGAATTCCTCGGCATGGTGCACGGGAAGTGAGCCGCAAGAAAATTTTGGTCTAGCCCGCGCAGCGAAAAAGCGGATGGGGCTTTTCGCGCGAAGCTTGCCGCCGGCAATGTCGCGGCAGGACTCAGCTACCGCAACATCGAGCACATCGGCGGCGTGCTCTGTCATCCGCAGACCCACGGCGCGGATCAAGAACCCTTGGACTATCTCTTGACCGGATCAGGAGGCGAGAGGGCGATCTTTGCGGCCTTCAGCGTCTCGACCGTTCGGTTCAGGAACACATATTCACGGCCGGTGAAATGTTGCAGCAAGGCGCCGCCCGGGCCGGGATAGGATGGGTTGAACCCGAGGCCAAGCCCGCTGTTGCAAGGATTGACATCCTGGCAATAGACGAGCAACGCGCGCGCTTCCGCCGGCGTCGCGACCCTGTCGCCCACATATTTCTTGAAGGCGTCGGCGCAATAGCGGGTGGTCGCGTCGGGCGAAGAGTTGTAAGGCAGATATTGTTTGATCGCATCCGCCGCTTCGCGGTAATCGGGCTGGCAGAGCGTTAACGGCGCGTCCGAGCAGAGCGCGGCGGAGGCGGCCGAACATCCGGTGATCCTGGCGAAATTGCTTGTCGGATTGACCGGGTTGGCGGGATCGGACTCACTGAGCTCAGATTCGCCCAAACTGAGCGTGAGCCGCTTTTGCGTCTCAAGCGGCAACTTCAGGTCGAAGGCGCTTTGAAAGGCCCGCGCCCACCCCTCGATCGATGGGATGAAGAGGCTTGCGTCCTGGCTGAGATCCATGACCAGCAGCGTATAGGCCTGTCCGGCGACAATGGATTGGGGGCTGAAGCCGACGTAGAGCAGAATATCGCGCGTCACCGTTCCGTCCGCCGCCGGTTGCCGGCACTGTCTCAGGCGCCATTGCGCGTATTTTTCGAGATTTTCGAAGCCGTTGCTCCACGCCCATTGGAAGCCCTTAGGGTAAGGGTTCGTGACGTCGGCTGGAGCGCCGACGGCGATCGTGGCGTAGAGCTTTGGACTGACGCAGGCGACGGGCGCGCAGCCTTCCCATGCATTGCGATATTCTTCGGCCGTCTCCACGCAATCCTGCGCAAGCGCCGCGGCGCCGTTCGTACCTGTGGCGATGGCGAGAATCAGCAGGCAAATTGCTCGGTTAAGCATCTTCCCCATGGCAACCTCATTCATGAAAAAACCAGCCTCGACGTGATTTCCCCCTCTCAACTGGTTCAGTCTTATTTATGTCTATGCCTTACAAGGAGGAGCGTTATGCGTCGGCCGGCTGGAATCAAGCGCGCCTGGGCTGACAAATCCACTTTGCGCTTGCGAGGCGGCGCTTCGCTTCGGGCTAAGCAATCAAAAGCCATGGCGACCGCCGGATCGCTTCGCCGCCAGGCTCCTTGCGAACAGAAAAATCTCGTTAAGACAGCGCCGTCTTCAGCTCCGCCACGATCGCGTCGCCCATCTCCCTGGTTGAGACGGTCGAAGGCGCGTCGCCCTTGATGTCGGCCGTGCGCAAGCCCTTCGCCAGCACATTGGCGATCGCCGCGTCGATCGCGTCGGCCGCTTTTGGCAGATCGAAGCTGTAACGCAGGGCCATGCCGAGCGAGCCGATCATGGCGATCGGATTGGCGATCCCCTTGCCGGCGATGTCGGGCGCCGAGCCATGGCAGGGCTCATACATGGCGTGGCGCTTGCCCTTTTCATCGGCTGCGCCGAGCGAAGCCGACGGCAGCATGCCGAGCGAGCCGGTGAGCATGGCGGCTTCATCGGACAGCATGTCGCCGAAGAGATTGTCGGTGACGACGACGTCGAACTGCTTGGGCCAGCGCACGAGCTGCATCGCGAGCGCGTCGGCCAGCATATGTTCGAGCGTCACGTCGGCATATTCGCGCTTATGCAGCGCGTTGATCACTTCGCGCCACAGAAAGCCCGACTTCATCACATTGGATTTCTCGGACGAGGTCACCTTGTTGCCGCGCTTGCGCGCCAGCTCGAAGGCGACGCGGCCGATGCGCTCGATCTCGAAGGTTTCATAGACCTGCGTGTCGACCGCGCGCTTTTGCCCATTGCCGAGATCGACGATTTCCTTGGGCTCGCCGAAATAGACGCCGCCGGTCAATTCGCGCACGATCATGATGTCGAGGCCGTCGACGAGTTCGCGCTTCAAGGAAGAGGCGTCGGCGAGCGCCGGATAGCAGATCGCCGGCCGCAGATTGGCGAAAAGGCCCAAATCCTTGCGCAGCCGCAGGAGCCCCGCCTCCGGGCGCACGTCATAAGGCACGCCGTCCCATTTCGGGCCGCCGACGGCGGCGAGCAGCACGGCGTCGGCCTCATGGGCGCGTTTCATGTCGTCTTCGCTGATCGCTTGCTTATGCGCGTCATAGGCCGCGCCGCCGACGAGTCCCCGCTCGACCTCGAAGCTGGCGACGCCCGCTTCGTTCAGAAGGGCGAGAACCTTCTCGGCTTCGGCGGAAATTTCCGGACCGATGCCGTCGCCCGGCAGCAGCAGGACCTTGTAAGCGGACATGAATGCCTCTTCGTCGGCTTTGAAACTCGCGCCGTCAATAGAGCGCGGGGCAAGCCGACGCAACCGCGCGGATTTTTCTTTTGATCGTGCGACAATTCGCCCGCCGCGCCGCCCTTGCCGCAGCGGGTTAAGCCGTGCAGCTTGAAAAATGTCAAACGCAAGGGGGCTTCGCGCGAGACGCGTCAATCAACGAACGACGTCCGGCGGGAAGCAATGCGCAGCTCTGCGCAGTTGGGAGACGCAAAGATGAAGAGCTACAAGACCATCATGCACATCATGGCGCTTGGCCTGTTCGGCGCGCTTGTCGCCGCCACGCCCGCCAAGGCTTTCTGCCTCTTCAATTGCGAGCCCAAGCCCGAGGACGCAAAGAAGGTCTTCGAAAATCTGGTCAAGAAGAAATTCGACAAGGACGCGGTGATCGAGGATTTCAAAGTCACGCGCTTCTGGCCGCTCGACGTCGAAGGAGCCGGTCACGCCGGCTACGAGTTCTATTACACCGCCAAAGTGCGCTTCCCGAACGGCGCCAATCTCGAATGCAAGCCGGAGGGCGGCGAGGCGAAGCCCGGCTGTTCGGACAATACGACATATTATTCGACGACGATCCAGAACCAGATGATCAAGGACAAGCAATATATCGAACAGGGCAAAGTCATCGAGTTCAAGGACGAGACCCGCTTCGACGAAGATGGCGGAAAGTGGAAGGGCCAGGACGGCAATTTTTATTGAGCGGCGTCGCCGCCCAAGGGGATCGCGCCGGGCGACGCGCGGTCCCTTTAACATGTCGCGCATGTCGCCTTTCGCCCCTTCCTTGCGCGCGGCGGTTGGTGTAGAAGGCCGCCCATGGATTGCGCGCCGAGCTCGGCTCAGGCGCGGCTGGAAGGATTCACATGCAGCAGGTCATTATCGCGATCCACCTGATGGTGGTGACGGCGCTCGTCATTCTGGTGCTGTATCAAAAGTCGGAGGGCGGCGCGCTCGGCATGGGCGGCGGCAGCGGCGTTTTCACCGGCCGCGGCCAGGCCAATGCGCTCACCCGCGCGACGGGCATTCTCGCGACGATCTTCTTTATCACCAGCATCGCGCTGACCGTGCTGCCGGCCTGGGAACGGCGCAGCGAGGGCGGCGACGACTGGACCAAGGCGCTGGAAGGCGAATCGATCCAGCTCAAGGAGCTTCCCAAGACTGAAGGGAAGGGCGAGAAGGCCGCGCCGGAACAGGCGCCCGAGCCCGGCAAGGACAGCATTTTCGACCAGCTCCAGCGCGCTCAGCAGAAGCGCCAGCAGCAGACCGCCCCCGCAGGGGGGCAGTCCCCCGCCGCCGCCGCGCCGCCGTCCGTAACGCCGCCGCCTGCGGCGCCGGCGCCGCCCGCCGCGGAAGCCCCGGCGCTGCGTCCGGCGCCGGAGCCCGCGCCGCCCGCGCCCGCCGCGGAAGCGCCCAAGGTCGACGCGCCGAAACCTGAAGATTCGTCGCCCAAGAGCGAAGCCCCGGCGGCGCCGGCCGAGACCGCGCCTGCCGCGCCCGCAGCGCCTCCCGCCGCCGAGGCGCCAAAGCCCGACGCTTCCAAGCCTGACGCTTCCAAGACTGACGCGTCCAAGCCTGACGCCTCCAACACTGAGAGCTTGAAGTGGGAAGCGCCGAAGACCGAGACTCCGGCTGGCGCGCCGACGCCTTCGACGCCCAAGAGCGAAGCCCCGGCGGCGCCGGCCGCCGAGCCGCCCAAGCCTGACGCGCCCAAGCCTGACGCATCCAAGAGCGATGGCGTGAAGTGGGAAGCGCCGAAGACCGAGACGCCGGCTGGCGCGTCGACGCCTTCGACGCCGAAGAGCGAAGCGCCGGCGGCGCCGGACGCCAAGCCTGCGGCGCCTGAAACCAAGCCCGCGGCGCCTGAAACCAAGCCCGCGCCGCCTGAAACCAAGCCCGCGCCGCCGACGATCTGGAAAGCGCCGACCCAGTAGCGGGCGTCAAATCCGCCATTCGATGATCTTGGCTGGGGGCGACTGCTCCCGGCCCGATAGAATCCGCTATCAGAATCGCTGGAAAGGCGTTAGGCGTTAGGCCCCATGGCGCGGTACATCTTCATCACCGGCGGCGTGGTCTCCTCACTTGGCAAGGGCTTGGCGTCGGCGGTGCTCGGCGCGCTTTTGCAGGCGCGCGGCTATACGGTTCGGCTCCGCAAGCTCGACCCCTATCTCAACATCGATCCGGGCACGATGTCGCCCTATCAACACGGCGAGGTCTTCGTCACCGACGACGGCGCCGAGACCGATCTCGATCTGGGGCATTACGAGCGCTTCACCGGCCGTCCCGCTTCGCGCCAGGACAATGTCACCACCGGGCGCATCTATCAGGACATCATCAACAGGGAGCGGCGCGGCGATTATCTCGGCGCGACGATCCAGGTCATTCCGCATGTGACGAACGCCATCAAGGAGTTCGTGCTGGAAGGCAATGAGGATGTCGATTTCGCGCTGATCGAGATCGGCGGCACGGTGGGCGACATCGAGGGCCTGCCGTTCTTCGAGGCGATCCGCCAGATCAAGAATGATCTGCCGCCGCATCACTGCATCTATATCCACTTGACGCTCCTGCCTTACATTCCGAGCGCCGGCGAGTTGAAGACCAAGCCGACGCAGCATTCGGTGAAGGAGCTGCGCTCGATCGGCATTCAGCCCGACATTCTGCTCTGCCGCACCGATCGCGAGATTCCGCGCGAGGAGCGCCGCAAGCTCGGCCTGTTCTGCAATGTGCGCGAACAGGCGGTGATCGAGGCGCGCGACGCCGCCAACATCTATGACGTGCCGCGCGCCTATCACTCGGCGGGGTTGGACGCCCAGGTGCTCGCCGCCTTCGGCATCGAGCCGGCGCCCAAGCCGGACATGAGCCGCTGGAACGCGGTGACGCAGCGCATCAACAACCCGGAAGGCGAAGTCACCATCGCGGTGGTGGGCAAATATACCGAGATGAAGGACGCCTATAAGAGCCTCATCGAGGCGCTGGCGCATGGCGGCCTCGCCAACCGCGTGAAGGTCAATCTCGACTGGATCGAATCGGAGATTTTCGAGAGCGCCGACCCTGCCGCGCATCTTGAACATGTGCACGGCATTCTGGTGCCGGGCGGCTTTGGCCAGCGCGGCGCCGAGGGCAAGATTCTCGCGGCGCGTTTCGCGCGCGAGCGCGGCGTGCCGTATTTCGGCATCTGTTTCGGCATGCAGATGGCGGTGATCGAGGCCGCCCGCGCGCTCGCCGGAATCGAGAAGGCGAATTCGACCGAGTTCGGCCCCTGCGCCGAGCCGGTCGTCGGCCTGATGACCGAATGGCTGAAGGGCAATGAACTCGAAAAACGCGGCGTCGGCGAGGGGCTCGGCGGCACCATGCGGCTTGGCGCTTTTCCGGCGCTGTTGAAGCCGGGCTCGCGCATTGCGCAGATTTACGGCGACACGGAAATCTCCGAGCGCCACCGCCATCGCTATGAGGTGAATTTCGCCTATCGCGCGCGGCTGGAGGAGAAGGGGCTGCTGTTTGCGGGCGTTTCCCCCGACGGGCTGCTGCCCGAGACGGTGGAGATACCCGAGCACCCCTGGTTCATCGGCGTGCAATATCACCCCGAATTGAAGTCGCGCCCCTTCGAGCCGCATCCGCTCTTTGCGAGTTTTATTGCGGCGGCGAAGGCGCAGAGTAGGTTGGTGTAGCGATGCTTTATATCGATGAGGTCACCGGTGAGAGGACTCAACTATTTCCAACCAAGGAAATTGAGGAAGATTTAGAGGCCCATAGCTCAAAGTTTGATTGTAAGCACGAACATGCGGAGGTTCGCCTACGCACGGTGCGTGGTGGTGCGCGGCAAGTCTTCAATCAGTGTACGACTTGCGGCGAAACACTAGGCAGCGCAATCAAGAAGACAGCGGTTCCAGTGGAATTGCCTGCATTCGACGAAAACCTTCTCGATAAATTTATGGAAGAGAAAAATGCAGATTTTAGAAGGATAGCAAAAAAGCATTATCTCCTGCGAAAGAAGCGGGAGGCTTCCTATCAAAAGGAATATGACGCTTACCTTCGGACAAAGAAATGGACCGAAAAGCGGCGAAAGGTGATTGAGCGGGCAGGAGGCTTGTGCGAAGGCTGCCGGGAAAGGCCACCCGAAGACGTACATCACTTATCTTACGATCATATTTACGACGAGTTCTTATTTGAGCTTGTGGCTTTGTGCAGACCTTGCCATGAAAGAATCCATGGCAAAACTGCTGAATTGGAGCCTGTATGCTGCGGCTGTCGGTGGAGTTGTGATTTCATCACATGTGACAAATTTCAAATGCTTGTCACCTCGGCAATGGCGGAAGATGGACCATGCGGTCCTCAACAGCGGGAACTTGAGCCGCTGAAATAGCTGTTCGCGCGTCATGGCCGGGCTTGTCCCAGCCATCCACGCCGCGAGGTTGCGCCAATGCTGCAAAGTGCGCGTAGCGGCGCCGCGTGGATACCCGGCACAAGGCCGGGCATGACGTGGAGAGAGAGCCTTCACTCCTCGCCGATCAGTTCGCCAGGTCCTCGTATAAATCGCGCCAGTCGGGATTCATTTCGAGAATGAGCCGGACTTTCCATGCGCGCGGCCAATGCTTCATGGTCTTCTCGCGCTGGATCGCCGTGCGGATGTCGTCATGCGGTTCGTACCAGACGAGGCGCTTGAGGCCATAGAGTTGTGTGAACCCACGAATGCGTCGCTCGCGGTGCTCGAAGGCGCGGCGCGCGAGGTCGTTGGTGACGCCGAGATAGAGCGTTCCGTTTGGCCGATTAGTCATGATGTAAACCCAGCCGCCGCGCATGAGCGCATGGTGCCGGCGTCTCGGTAAGGAGACAACCCGCGTCATGGCCGGGCTTGTCCCGGCCATCCACGCCGAGAAGCTGCGAGAACCCCGCGAGGCTTGCCGCCGGGAATGCATGAGTTATATTCATATATAACTTCTCGCGAGAGTCATCATGCACGTCACCTCACTGCGCAAAGTCGGCGGCTCCATCATGCTGGCGGTGCCGCCGGCGATTCTCGACCTGCTGAATCTGCGGGCCGGGGCGACGGTGGGCGTCTCGGTCGAACATGGCCGGCTCATCATCGAGCCGGCGGCGAAGCCCCGCTACACGCTCGACGAGCTTCTGGCGCAGTGCGACGCCTCGGCCGAGCCGTCTGAAGAAGACCGCGCCTGGCTCGACGACAGGCCGCAAGGGTCCGAGCTTCTCTAGATGGAGCGCGGCGACATTTATCTCGTCTCGCTCGATCCGACCTCGGGGCACGAACAACAGGGCGCCCGGCCGGTGCTCGTCGTCTCGCCCGGCGCCTTCAACCGGCTGACCAGGACGCCCATCGTGCTGCCGATCACCCGCGGCGGCAATTTCGCCCGCACGGCGGGTTTCGCCGTTTCGCTGATCGGCGCCGGGACGCAGACGACCGGCGTTATCCGTTGCGACCAGCCCCGCGCGCTCGATCTTAGCGCGCGCCGCGCCCGCCGGCTGGAAGCCGCGCCGCCCGAAATCGTCGAAGAGGCCTTGGCGAAGCTCACGGCGATATTGGAATAGGCGGCGCGCGCCTCACCCTGCCGCATACGCCTCGTCGATCGGCACGCCGAGCGCGGCGACCAGTCGGTTCGTCTCCGACGCCATGCCGACGATCGCGAGCAGCTCGCGATATCCGCTTCGTTCATGCCCTTCGCCCGGGCGTTCGGCGTGCGCGAATGGATGCAAAGGGAGCAGAGCGCATTGGTGTGATTTGCAGCCATGCGGTGTATATTGGCGCAAGGAGATCGCCTCAATGACGGACCATCCTCGCATCGTGCTCGACCCGCAGGTTCTTGCTGGCAAGCCGGTGGTGCGCGGGACGCGGCTTTCAGTCGAGTTCGTCATCGGGCTTATGGCCGACGGCTGGTCCGAGGCGGATATACTGCGCAATTACCCGACGCTTTCGCGCGAAGACATTTCGGCCTGCCTCGCTTATGCGCGAGACGCCTTGAAGTCGGAGAAAATCTACCCTAGCGCCGCGTGACATGCGCTTTCTCGCCGATGAGAATTTTCCCGCCGAGGCCGTGTTCGCCTTGCGTCGCGCCGGTCATGACGTGGTCTGGATTTGCGAAACGGCGTCTGGCGCAAGCGACGAAGCCGTCCTTGCCATGGCCACAGGGGACCGGCGAATTCTGCTCACCTTCGACAAGGACTTCGGTGAATTGGCTTGGCGGTCGGATTTGGCGCGGTCATGTGGAATCATCCTGTTTCGCCTGCCGACGCCGCCGGCTGCGTCGGTAGGCGACACGCTCGCGGCGCGGATCGCGGAGCGAGATGACTGGATCGGGCATTTCTCCGTCATCGAGCCGGGGCGGATACGGATGAGAGAACTGAAAATCTGACAGTTGAAATTGTTCGGCCTTTGGCTGGGTTTCCGCACGTCATAGCCCCGCTCACCCCACCTCGTATTCCTCATCGATCGGCACGCCGAGCGCGGCAACCAGACGGTTCGTCTCCGACGCCATGCCGACGATCGCGAGTAGTTCGCGATATTCCGCTTCGCTCATCCCTTTCGCGCGAGCGTTCGCCGTGTGCGAATGGATGCAATAGGGGCAGGCATGGGCGATGGAGACGGCGATATAGATCATCTCCTTGACCTTCGGGTCCAACGCGCCCGGACCCATCACCTCTTTCACGCTCTCGCAGGTGCGCTTCAGCGTCGCCGGATCATGCGCCAGCGCGCGCCAGAAGTTGTTCACGAAGTCGCTTTTGCGCGTCGCGCGAATGTCGGCGAAGACGGCGCTCGCCTCAGTCGAAAGTTCGTCGTCGGCGAGCAGTCGAACCGTGGCCATGATCTCTCCCGTTAGAGCGCGCGGGCGCGATGAGCGTTATTTGTTAGGGGCGCTCGGCGCGGCGGGCCATAAGCGAGGCCCCGGATTGAAGTGATAATTCACCCCGCAGCCCGTTAGCGCCAACGCCATGGCGAGAAGCAGCATTCTTGTAACGCGCGGCGTTCGCATCTGTCGTCTCCTCGAGTTGATGGTCCTTTTTTTGTCAGAAAAGCGCCACGGGCGCAGCCGGAAACGCTTAGTTTTCGGCGACGGACGGTGGCGTGCGTTTTGCGTCACGCGCCCAGCGGTTGAGATCAAGCGGCGCGCAAACGGCGAGGCAAGGCGGCGACCCGGCGTTTTCCGCCGAGCTTCGCCGACCTGCGCTGATTTGCCCGGATCGCGCCTGATTGACGCAGGATTTGCTGCAACGCACAATCTTCGCCATGAACTTGCGCTAGGCGATTCGGCGGGCGGAGCGTGCGCGCGCCGGCCCTTTGAGGCGGCGCAAAGGAGGTCACCATGGAATCGGTCAAGCAATGGTTTCAGGATTGGTCGGACGCGTGCGAATACGCCAAGGAATGCGCGCCGGACCTGTCCTTCCTGTCCGCGTTCAGCATTGGCGAACCCTATGTCGCGCTGCTTGCCGTCGCGGGCGCCTGCTGGCTGCTCTGGGCGGTCAATGAACGCGGCATCAGGCGGCGCGCGGCCCGCCTGCGGGCGGCGGCGCAGGCGCAAAGCGGCGCGCTCGATGCTGCGCTGCAAGACATGACGCGCGGGTCGGACAGGAGCGACAAGGCGGAGAAGCTCGCCGCCTGAGGCGGCGGCGCGTGCTTGGAACGCGTCCGGCCGCGCCCTATTCTTCCTGAGAGGCGCATCCGCAAAAGGGCGCGCGGCGTCGGTCGGATGTGTGAGTCAATCTCCCGAACGAGAGGAGACGTGCGCATAGCATGACGCTTCTGCGCATGGGCGAGGTTCGCATGGGCGAGGTTCGCGGTCTCGCCTGAGCGTCCCGAGCGGCGTAGAACGACATTGGAAGGCAAGGGAGCATCATGAGCGAATTTTCCGTCGGCAACGGCGCCTGGGTTCTGGTCGGAGACGGCCGCCGGGCGCTTTTTTTTCAAAATCACGGCGACGCCGAGCTTCTCGATCTGCGGGTCGTCGAAACGCGCATCGACGAAAATCCTCCGACGCATGAACAGGGTACGGATCGTCCCGGCCGCAGCTTTACCTCCTTCTCGCCCGGCCGCAGCGCCGTGCAAAATACCGACTGGCATGAGCTGGAAGAGGAGCGCTTCGCCCGCGCCATGGCGGACCGCATCAATCAGGCGGCGGAATCGGGCGAATTGAACGCCGTCGTCATCGTGGCGCCGCCGCGCGCCTTGGGCGAAATCCGCAAGGAGCTGTCGGTCAAGGCGCAAAGCAAGGTCGTCGGCGAACTCGCCAAGGACCTGACCCGCCATCCGCTCAAGGACATTGAAAAAGCCCTGACCCGCGGCTGAAGGCAGGGGAAAGCGCGAGGCTTTCCCCTGCGCAGTCGGAGGCGTTCGTCCCAGCCCCGCCTCCGACGCTCGCCTCTCGAGCGAACGTGGCCATAATGGCGCAGTCTTTCCGAGAAATCAGTGCGATTGCGCACGGCGCGCAAAACCGTCGCATTTGAGCCGCAAAGATGGGAGACGGAGCGTGCTGGCTCCGCCTGAGCGGCGGCGGCGCAGGAACATGTGAGCACGGCGGGCGTATGGGTCGCGGGCGGATCGTATTGGCGGCGCTCCTGGCGCTCGCGTTCAGCGCATGCGCGAGCCGACCGCATGGAACGCTCGTGGCGACGCATCAGGTCCCGCCGGGCGCGAGCACCGTCGACCTTCTTGTCGTCACCACCAGACAGCCGGATTCATCGGAGCCCGGCGTCATGTTTTCCGGCGAACGCGGACGGGGCGTCCACTTCGCCGACATTGAGGTTTCGATCCCGCCCGACGCCGGCCGCGTGGTCGGCGAGGTGCAATGGCCGGAAGCGCCAACGCCCAATCCGGCGACCCAATTCGCCACCGTTCACGCCGAGGTGCTCAGCCGGGAGGCGGCGCTTGCGACGTTCAGCGCCCGCGTCCGCAAGACGCCCAAGCGGCAGGTTCTGCTCTTCGTTCACGGGTTCAACACGCGCTTCGAGGAGGCCGTCTATCGTTTCGCGCAGATCGTCCATGATTCAAACGCCGACGTCACGCCGGTGCTGTTCACCTGGCCGTCGCGCGGGCGGCTGCTGCAATATGGCTATGACCACGAGAGCGCCAGCTATTCGCGAGACGCGCTGGAGAGCGTTCTGCAGGCGCTGCAACGCAACCGCGATGTAGGCGAGATTTCGATCCTCGCGCATTCGATGGGCAATTGGGTGACGCTCGAAGCGCTGCGCCAGATGGCGATCCGCAACGGCCGTATCGGATCGAAAATCCAGAACGTCATGCTCGCCGCGCCGGACGTCGATTTCGACGTCTTCCGGCGCCAGATCGCGGAGATTGGCGTTCGGCCGTCGGCCTTCACCCTGTTCGCCTCGCGCCATGACGACGCGCTGGCGGCGTCGCGCCGCTTTTGGGGCAATCCGCGATTGGGCGGCGTCGATCCGCACGCTTCGCCCTATCAAGAGGTCTTCGACCGGGATCGCGTTCGAGTCATCGATCTCACCAGCGTCGCCTCTAGCGATCCGCTGGGGCACAGCACGTTCGCCTCCTCTCCCGAGGTCGTGCGCTCGATCGGCGTCAGGCTGGCGCAGGGCCAGCCGCTCAAGGACGGCCAGGCGGGCGTCGGCGATCACCTCGGAATGGCGACGGCGGGCGCGGTTTCGGCGGTGGGCGGCGTCGCCGGTGCGGCGGTCGCGGCGCCCTTCGCCATCATCGATCCGGTGGCGCGAGAGAATTTGGGCGAGCATCTCGACGCCGCCGGCCGAGGCCTCGATCCACAATATTAACCGCTGTGGGTTAGACCCTTGTGAGGCTGCTATTCTCGGGGCTGTTGCGGCAATGTCACAGCCATCGATGTCCGGGCTCGCTAGGGTGAAAAACTCGCGACGATCAGCGTACGGGACTTCAATCGAAATGAGATTCAAGCGTCAGCTTCTCGCCATTCTGGCGGTCGCCTTCGCGGTGTCCTCGGCGCATGCCGACAGTCCGTCCTGGTGGAAGCCTCCGCTCGGGGCCAAGCCCCCCTCCAAGCGCGCGGTCGACGGCGTCAACGCCAAGCTTGAAGGGTTTGGCGGCGGATCGGACTGGTTCGGCTTCGCGCGCCTGAACAACGCCTCGGCGGGCGGGATGGGATCGATCACGGCGCCGCTCGGCGACCGTTTCGGCTTTCAGATCGACGCCATCGCGGCGGCTCATCGCGGCTTCTTCGTGGCAGGCGGCGCCGGCCATGCCTTCTGGCGGGATCCCAACATGGGTCTCCTCGGCGGCTATGGCGCGATCGTCAACGACAAGCGTCTCGACGACACGCGTTTCCGCGTCGGCGCCGAGAGCGCCTATTATTACGGCCCGTTCTCATTCGCCAGCATCGCGGGCTATGAGGAGAGTTCGGGCCATTTCTTCACGCCGCTTGGCTACGGCCCTGGATTTCTCGGCTATCAATGGCAGCCGCGGCGCGGGCGCTTTTTCGACATGTTCGACATCAGCGTCTATCCGACCTACAACGTCAAAGTCTCGGTCGGCCATCGATACGTCGGCGGGCGGCACGCCGCCGCCGTCAGCGGCGAGGCGCTCATCTGGAATCTCGGCAATTCCGCGATCACCGGCTTCGTCGAAAGCCGCGTGGGCGAGAATGACTATAAGGCGGTCTGGGGCGGCATCCGCATCTACCTCGGCCAGAGCGACAAAACCCTCATCAGTCGCCACCGTGAAGACGATCCGCCCAACTGGCTGAAGGACGACATGTTCGCCTCGCAGAACAGCGTCCGAACCGGCGCCGCGCCGGTCTTTTTCCCGCTCCCTCAGCAGCCTTGAAGTCGCGCGGCTTCGTCCGATATGCGGCGTGAGGAGGCGCGATGAGCCGTTCGACGTCTTTCTTGGATCGGCCGTCGCGGCTCCTCGCCGGAGTCCTCGCGGCGGGACCTGTGGTCGGGGCCGCGCTGCTCGGCAGTCTCGCGACGACGCCGAACATCGCGCCCTGGTATGACGCGCTCGCCAAACCGCCGCTGACGCCGCCGAACTGGGCGTTCGGTCCGGCCTGGACGACGCTCTATATTTTGATGGCCTACGCATTGTACCGGATTCTTCGGCTTGAACCGGGCGTTCCGGGCCGTCGCGCCGCGATCTTTGTCTTTTTCCTGCAGCTGGTCTTGAACGCGGCTTGGTCCTTCGCCTTTTTCGCGGCGCGAAGCCCCTCGCTGGGACTGATCGTCATTTTGCCGATGGAGGCGCTCCTCATCGCGACGATCGTGCTGTTTTGGCGGATCGACCGCGTCGCCGGCCTTCTGCTGGCCCCGACCGCCTTATGGGTGGCTTTCGCGAGCTATCTCAACGCCGGGATTTTTGTCCTCAATTCCTAAAAGGGCGCTGATCGCGCCGCGGCCACATAGGCGTCGGCGTCCCGCGGCAATAGCAGCCGTTCCTTGACGAGCTTGTCGGCGATCACGCGCATCGTCGCGACGAAATAGGCGCGCGACCCATAGCGCTCGACGAGCGCGGGACGCGGATCGGCGTTCTTTTCGCGATCCGCCTTCGTCGCCGCGAAAGGAATCGCAGATCCCGCGGCGCAGGGCCGTCCGTGCTTGTTCTTTTGCGCATTGAAGCCCGTGACTGTCGCGACGGGCAGCGCAAGGTCGGGCAGGCGCAGGCCGGGGACGTCATTGCCGTCCGCGTCGATCTTCGGAACGCGGCGCGCGCCCTCGGGCGGCGCGGGTGCGGCGGGAATGTTCGGCCATTTCAGAGTCTGCGACGCGACCAGATCGCTATCGCGCGGCGCGCGCGACGCCGGCGGCGCGACGCCTTTGGCCGTCCAGTCGTCGAGCGCGGCGAACAGCGCCCGCAGCGCCGGCGCCGGCGCGCGCGCGTTCACGGGCGCGACGCAATTCGTCGCAGTGGTCGAAGCGGCTATTCCGGCGAGATAGAAACGCCGGCCATTGGGCGGCGCGGCGTTCGCGAATTCGACGCGCGGCTTCTCGCGCCAATAGGCGTTCGCGCCCCAGGTCGCGATGAAGCGCGTCGGGGCGGCGGGTTCGCGGCTGGCGTCATGCAGCAACAGCCCGTCGAAGGCGGCGGACGCGTCCGACATCGCATCGGCGTGGGCGCCCTGCGCGCGGCCGAGCACGCGCTTCATTTTGAGCGGGCCACGAAGATGTACGAGTATATCCCGCATCGCCGGCGCTCTGGCTGTGTCGGGGAGCTTGCCCAAATCGAGGGTCAACGCCGCGAGCCCGCGCTCGAGCGCCAGCGGCCTTATATCGTCGCCCGGCTGCGTCTCGATCAGAATGGCCTTGACGCCCTGCGGTTTGGTCGGCCTCAAGAGGCTGCCGGCGATCTCGTAGGACACGCCGTCAAGCTTCACTGTCGCGGAAACCGCCTCGCTCCGGCCATCCGGCCGCGCTTCGAATTTCAGGAGTTCGGCATGAGCCGCGCCGGCCAAGGTTAGCCCCGCGATCAGCGCGACGCGCTTAGCCGGACGCGCGCAAGGCGTCCTTCTCGATCCAGTCCGCGATCTTGCGAAGATCGGCGAGGAAGCCTCGCCACGCCTGGCGCTTATCCGAGTCATCCTTCAAGCGTAGCAGAGAGGAGGGGTGAACGGTGGCGAGGAATCGCGCGCTGTCCTCAAGGCCGATGATGTCGCCGCGCAGAGCGCGACGCCGCCTCGGAACGGCCCAGCACGCCGCGGATCGCGATCGCGCCGAGCGCAGCCTGGAAGGCTTGCCGCAACGCAATGGCGTGTGTGATGACGCCTTACAGCTTCGCCATGAAATTGGCGAAAGCCAGCGACCCTTCCGGCCAGGGTCCGTGGCCGCTGTCGACATTGACATGGCCGCTCGCCCCGGCGTCGATGAATTGCGCGCCGATGTCCTGCGCAAGATGCCGGGCGAAGAGCAGATCCGCGTAAGGGTCGTCGCTGCTGCCGACCAGCGCCGCAGGGAACGGGAGCTTCGCGCGCGGTATCGGCAGAAACGCCGAATCGACCGACGGCAATTCCCGGATCACCGCCTCCGAGGGCGGCGCGACGAGAAAGGCGCCGGCGATCTTATCGCCGACGCGTTGCGCGGCATGCAGCGCCGCGACGACGCCGAGCGAATGCGCAAGGATCACCACGGGCCGCGCGCTGGCGAGAACCTCTCGCGCGATGGTCTCTTCCCATTCCGCGCGGATCGGCTTCTCGAAGTCGCGCTGCGTAACGCGTCTGGCTGTCGAAAGTTTTCCCTGCCAGCGCGACTGCCAGTGATCGGGTCCGGAGTCGCTCCAGCCCGGCACGATGAGAATGTCGGCGTCGGCGGCGCGCATCAGGCGGTTTCGCGCGCCACAAAGGCGCCGTTGAGCGCGTCCTCGATCAGCTTGCGCGTCTCGGCGACGCCGTAAAGCGCGATGAAGGAGCCAAAGCGCGGCCCCTTCTTCTCGCCGAGCAGCACTTCATAGAGCATGTTGAAGAAGTCGTTGGAGACGCCCGGGCGCTCCGGCGTCGCGCCCTTGGCGGCGAAATCCTGATAGCGCGCCACGGCGCGCCCCACATCATAGAGCACGGACTGTATATCCTCGGCGCTTGCGCCTTCCATGCCGCGCAGCGTGTCGTCGATCTCCTGCAGCACCGCGCGCTCGACGTCGTCGGCGGCGCGATAGGTTTTCGCCGGCTTCACGAAATCGCGGAAATAAGCGACGGCGTAGCCCACGAGCCTGTCGAGCCGCGGGTGATTTTCGGGCGTCGCGGACGGCGCATAGCGGCGCAGAAAGCCCCAGAGCACGGCCGGGTCTTCGGCGTTGGCGACGGCGGCGAGATTGAGCAGCATGGAGAAGGAGACGCTCACGCCCTTGGCGTCGCCCTCATGCGCCAGCGTCTCGGGCTGCGGCGGGTCCCCGGCGTGGATGTGCCAGACCGGATTGCCGAGGCGGTTCTTCCAGTCCTGTCGCGGATAGGCGTCGAGGAAATTCAGATAGTCGTCGACCGCGCGCGGAATCACGTCGAAATAAAGCCGCTTCGCCGCCGTGGGCTTTTGAAACATGAATTGCGCCAGGCTCTCGGGGCTGGCGTAGGTCAGCCATTCCTCGATCGTCAGCCCATTGCCCTTCGACTTCGAAATCTTCTGCCCCTTCTCGTCGAGGAAGAGTTCGTAGTTGAAGCCTTCCGGCGCCCGCCCGCCGAGCGCGCGCACGATCGCGCCGGAAAGCTTGACCGACTCGATGAGGTCCTTCCCCGCCATCTCGTAATCGACGTCGAGCGCATACCAGCGCATCGCCCAGTCAGGCTTCCATTGCAGCTTGCAATGGCCGCCGGTCACGGGCGTCGTGAACTTCTCGCCGGTATCGGGATCGGTCCAGGAAATCGTTCCGGCTTCCGCGTCATAAGCATCGAGCGGGACCTGCATGACGATGCCGGTCTTCGGATGTACGGGTAAAAACGGCGAATAGGTCGCGGCGCGCTCCTCGCGAAAGCTCGGCAGCATGATCTTCATCACCGAATCGTAGCGCGCGAGCATATGTTTCAAGGCGGCGTCGAAGCGGCCGCTCTGATAATATTCCGTCGACGAGGCGAATTCGTAGTCGAAGCCGAAGGCGTCGAGAAAGGCGCGCAGCCGCGCATTATTATGCGCGCCGAAACTCGCATGCGTGCCGAAAGGGTCCGGCACCTGCGTCAGGGGCTTGCCGAGATGCGCCGCGACCAGCTCCTTGTTCGGGATATTGTCCGGAACCTTGCGGAGCCCGTCGAGGTCGTCCGAAAAGGCGAGGAGACGCGTCGCGATCCTGCCCTCGGTCATGACCTCGAACGCGCGGCGCACCATGCTGGTGCGGGCGACCTCGCCGAAGGTGCCGATATGCGGCAGGCCGGAAGGGCCATAGCCGGTCTCGAACAGCACGCTCTTTTGACCGCTCGCCTCGACCCGTTTGACGAGCTTTCGCGCCTCTTCGAACGGCCAGGCGGGCGAGACGCGCGCGGCTTCGACGAGTTCGGGCGACAATAGGAGCGATGCGGACATGGGATGCGGACTGGCCAATCTGAGCGGGAAGGGCGGCACAGTAGGGAGAGGGGCTTAGCGCGTCAACGAAGAAGGGCCGTGCTTCCATAGCCGAATGGAAGCAGAAAAAGGCGCAAATCCCTCCCCTTCGACGGGGAGGGTGGCTCGGCAAAGCCGAGCCGGGTGGGGTGAGCGTCGTAGCAATTGAAGCCAACCCCCACCCGCTCGCCTTCGGCGCGCGACCTCCCCGCAAGGGGGAGGTATGCGCGCCCAAAGCCTCTAGCTCTCTTTCGTCGAAGAGCGTCGGCCCCGATGGACAAAGGACCGATCGGCGCTAAGCTCGACGGCGCATTTGATTCACGATCTGACTGCGCACGAGGCTAAAAAATGATGTGGCGGAGGAGGGTGTCGAGCGGGCCGGCCCCCCCGAAAAGCCGATGCAGATGCAGGCGGCTTTCGATTGCCGCCGCTTGCCTCATTTCCGCAGCCTTCCTTGTCGCGACGATGGGCGCGCCGGCCCTCGCCGACGACGCCCTCGTCTCCCTCGCCAAGCAAAAGTCGCTGACCGATACGCCGGGCGGGCCCAAGGATGAGCTCCGCCGCCTCGGCGTCGACGTCAACGTTTGGGTCACCCAGTTCTTCCAGGGCATTCCCGCGGGCGCGATCGACCGGACGGCGCGCTACGGCGGCAAGATGGACATGTTTCTGCGCGTCGACGGCGAAAAGCTCGGTTTCTGGAAAGGGCTCAAGTTCAACGTGCAATATGAGCATTACTTCGGCCGCAATTTGAACCGGCAGGACCTCGCGCTGCTGCCGGTCAACGTCGCCCAGGCGTTCATCGAGCGCGACGGCTATCACTCGGCGCTGTCGATGGCGCTGACGCAGGAGCTCAGCGAAGAACTTTCGGTGACGATCGGCAAGTTCAACATGCTGACGCTCGCCGCGCAGACGCCGCTGGTCGGCGGCGGCGGCATCGACACTTTCATGAACCGCGCCTTCGCGCTGCCCTCGACCGGCATCGGCGTCAGCTCGCCGGAAAGCGTCGCCGATCGTCTGATTATCGCGCCGCCCTATCTTCTGGGCGGCGTCGCCGCGCTCAAGACCAAATATTTCGACCTCAAGGTGATGGTCGCCGACCCGCGCAACGCCCAGCAGCCGCGCGTCATCACGCGCCCCTTCGAGCGCGGAATCGGCGCCGGTCTGATGGCGACCGTGCCCGTCGAGATCGGCGGCCTCAACGGATTCCATACGCTGCGCTTCGCCTACAGCAATGCGCGCGGTTTCGATCTCGACGACATCGGCGAAACCCGACAGTCGATCGCCCGGCTCCGCGGCTTGACCAAAAAGGGCTTCTGGTTCGTCTCCTACGCCGTCCAGCAGTATCTGATGCAGAGCGAAACGAATCCCAAACTCGGCTGGGGCCTGTTCACGCTCGCCACGCTGTCGGACGGCAATCCCAATCCGGTCAGATGGAGCATGCTCGTCGGTCTCGCCGGCTACAATCTCATGGCCGGCCGTGAGGACGATCGCTGGGGCGTCGGCTATTACCATTACGGGCTGAGCCAGCCGCTCCTTTCCGGATTGGCGGCGCGGCGAATCAATCGTCGCAGCGAAGGCGGCGTCGAGGCCTTCTATAATTTCGCGGTGACCCGATGGCTGCGGCTCTCGGGCGACGTCCAAATCATCGATCCGTGGAATCCGCTGCGGTCACGCGCGAGCTATCTCGGTCTGCGTCTGCAGACGATATTTTAGGAATCCTGAAAAACAAAAAAGGCGAAGAGGTCCGTTTCCGAACCATCCTCGCCTAAAGGCCAGCCCTGTTGGCCTAATCCAGGAGCGCGACTCTCGGCGTCAATTCGCGCAGGAGACGCTACGCATGTAACGGACGCGACCACGCTCATCAGCCTTCGGCGTGATGATGAGCGTGCAATCTTCATCCTCCGCGCCATAGGCGCGCCCCACTTGGATCGCCGGTCCGCGCGCCAGCGGTCGCATGCCCACGTCGCCCAGGCTCACAGCGGCTTGGACGCCAGCGCCTTCGGATGCGCTCCTCGGAACCGATGTCGCGGAAGGCGCGGCTGCGACAGCAGCACCCGCGCAGATAGCGACGGTAAATCCGAGAATGATCCGCGACGTGCGGCTTGCGAAAGGGCTTTCGCGCGAAACGGCCATTTAGGGCTCCCCCAGGGGGTGTCGGGAACTCCGTCCCAGATCGCTACGCGAACGATGCGAACTGGACGCTTCCTCTTTTGCCGGGGAGAAACGCAGCGGCCCCGCTATTGGTTCCGTCGCAGTCACGAAATTTTAAGATTTGGCCTTAAATCGGCCTCATCGTTCAAGACGGGCGATGAGGCTCGACGTGTCCCAGCGGCGTCCGCCCATCTTTTCGACCTCGGCGTAGAACTGGTCGACCAGCGCCGCGACGGGAAGGCGCGCGCCGTTGCGCCGCGCCTCGGCGAGGCAGATGGCGAGGTCCTTGCGCATCCATTCGACGGCGAAGCCGAAATCGAATTCGCCGGCAAGCATTGTTTTCGAACGATTCTCCATCTGCCACGATTGCGCCGCGCCGCTCTTGAGAAGGTCGACCACATTTTCCGCGTCGAGCCCCGCCGCGCCGGCGAAATGCAGCGCCTCCGCCAGGCTTTGGACCAGACCGGCGATCGCGATCTGGTTGACCATCTTGGTGAGCTGCCCGGCGCCCGGCGGGCCCATCAGCCGGCAGGCGCGCGCGTAGCAGGCGATCGCCGCCTCAGCCGCGGCGAAAGTCGACGGATCGCCGCCGCACATAACGGTCAGCGCGCCCTTTTCCGCCCCCGCCTGACCGCCTGAGATCGGGGCGTCGATGAAGCCGAGCCCGCGCGCGGCCGCCGCGGCGTGGAGCTCCCGCGCGAGCTCCGCCGAGGCCGTCGTATGGTCGATAAAGATCGCGCCCGAAGACATGCCGGCAAAGGCGCCGCCGTCGCCGATCGTCACCGCGCGCAGATCGTCGTCATTGCCGACGCAGGAAAAGACGAATTCGGCGCCATTCGCCGTCTCGGCCGGCGTCGAGAGAAATGCCGCTCCGGGATGTTCGGCCACGAATTTTTCGGCCTTGGCGGCGGTGCGGTTATAGACCCGCACCTTGTGGCCGGCGCGGTGAAGATGGCCGGCCATGGGATAGCCCATGACGCCAAGGCCGATGAAGGCGACGGACGCGAGCTCCATCCCTCAGCCGCCCGTCATGCTCATATGGCGAGAGACGGCGGGCGCCGGCGCCGCGCGGTCGATGATGAAGTCGTGGCCCTTGGGCTTGCGCAGAATCGCGGCTTCGATCGCCTGATGCAGCAGCGCGTCGTCGGCGCTTTCGCGCAGCGGCGCCCGCAGGTCGGCCGCGTCCTCCTGGCCAAGGCACATATACAGCGTCCCGGTGCAGGTGACGCGGACGCGATTGCAGCTTTCGCAGAAATTATGGGTCAGCGGCGTGATGAAGCCGATGCGCCCGCCGGTTTCGCGCGCGCGCATGTAGCGGGCGGGGCCGCCGGTGCGATAATCGATCTCCTCGAGCGTGAAGGCCTCGCCCAGCCGCTCGCGCACCGCCTGCATCGGCAGATATTGATCGGCGCGTTCCGGCCCATCGAGTTCGCCGAGCGGCATGACTTCGATGAAGGTCATGTCCATCCCGCTGTCGTGGGCGAAGCGCGTCAGCGGCGCGAACTCGTCTTCATTGACGCCCTTGAGCGCCACCGCGTTGAGCTTCACCTTGAGGCCGGCGGCCCGCGCGGCGGCGATGCCCGCCAGAACCTGCGCATGCGCGCCGGTGCGGGTCAGCCTCCTGAAACGCTCTGGATCGAGCGTATCCAGCGAGACATTGACCCGGCGCACGCCGCAATCGGCGAGTTCTTGGGCGAAGCGCGCGAGCTGAGAGCCATTGGTGGTCAGCGTCAGCTCGTCCAGCGCGCCCGAGGCGAGGTGGCGCGACAGCGCGCGAAACAGCTTCATCACGTCGTGACGCACCAGCGGCTCGCCGCCGGTGATGCGCAGCCGCTTCGTTCCGCGCGCGACAAAGGCGGCGCACAGCCTGTCGAGCTCCTCGAGCGTCAGCAGGTCGCGTCGCGGCAGGAACTGCATATGTTCCGACATGCAATAGACGCAGCGGAAATCGCATCGATCGGTGACCGAGACGCGCAAATAGGAGATCGTCCGCCCGAAGGGGTCGATAAGCGGCGCTGGCGCGGCATGCGCTGGCCTGCTGGCGTGGGCGTTCATCCTTATCCTCGAAGCGGCGCTTCAGCGTCTTCCATATATTCACGGAAGGCCAGCGCGTGAAGCCCATGCCATGGCCGGGATCAGGATCGACGATGGCTTCGCGGGGAGCCGCCGCCTCTTATCTGGCGGCGCCCCAGCCGAAATCCTGGTCGAGGAGCGCGTAGAGCTCTTCATTGTAGGGGCGGAAGAACTCGGCCAAATTTTCGCGGAGCCGGTCGTCGAGGCGGCCGGCCGGACCCGGATTGCGCTCCTCGATCATCAGCGGCTCGACTTTGGGAAGGCCGAGGAAATCGTAAATCTCCCGAGTCGTCGATCGCGGGACGCGAAAAAATTCCGCCGCATCGACGATAAACACCTTCTCCCGGCCGAACTGCTCAAAAAGCAGGCGCAGGAAGGGCGCATAGACGCCGTGCCGCAAATAGCCGGCGCGCGCGCCCGAAAAGGCGTGCGGCTCCATCCCGCCGCCGCGGATGATCGCCTGTTCGGCTTCGATCAAGGTCGCGAAATCCGGAAAGCCCTTCCAGTGCGGGTCCTCCATCTTGCGGCTCATGAAGCGCTTTTCGTCCCATCGCCAGTGGGAGAAGGCGCGCTCCACCGGATCGCGCAGTACGCAGATGATGCGCATATTCGGAAACATCGACTTCGCCAGAAAAATCCAGAGCGGATTGGGCATCACCGGCGTGCAATAGCCGGTGATGGCGCCGCCGTTGCGCCGCTCCGCCGCCTGCTGCGCCGCGCGTGTCGGAAAATGGGCCATGAGTTCGCGCATCGTCTCCGTGAAGGAGATTTCCTTCGACAGCGGCAGCACGACGTGCGGATGCTGAAGAATATAAGACGAGAGGAAAGACGTGCCCGAGCGCACCGCGCCGATCGAGGCGAAGGACGGCGCCATGCGTTCGGCGGGGCTGAGCGAACGCGCCCAGACCCGCCATTTTGGCGGATTGAAAAAATAATAGGCGCGAAACTGACGCTTCGCCCGAAGCGGCAACGCCTCCAGGACGCCGCTGGCGCGCGATAGCCGGTTGAAGTCCTGGTAGGGGGCCTGGATCGTTTCGAGCCGTTTCGGATCGACCGACAGGAGGGGCTCCAGGCCGGAATGCGGGTGGAGCTCCGGCGAAAGGACGGACATTCGACCACTCTCCTTTGCGTGAACAGAATAACGCGGTTGCGCCTAGGCGCCGGCGAGCGCGGCCTCGCGCGCGCCGCTGAATTCGCGCGTCGCGAAGCCGCGCAGGCGCGCGAAAGCCGCTTCCAGCGTTGCGCGCGAATCGGGATTTCCGCTGCGCGAGCGCCAGGCGATGTAGCCGTCGGGACGCACGAGGAGCGCGCCTTGAGGCGAAACGCCGAGACGCGGCAGAAACAGCCCTTCGGGATCTTGGACGTCGACGCCGAGACGGCAGACGCTAAGCGGCGCTTTGGCATGCGCGGCGACTTGCCTCGCCGCGCCGATCCACGCGCCGCCCTCCGGGCCGGCGAACAGGATGAAGTCGCGTCCGATCAGATCGTGAGAGGATATTGTCGCCTCGCCGCGCCGCAGCCAGACATGCGCGAGCCGCGTTCCCGGCGCGCCCGTCGGGCGCAGCGGGTCTTCGACCGCCGCGCCGTCATCGGCCGCGTCGGCGATGATCGCGTTGGAGCGGTACCGGTAGCCCATCGCGGTTTCGAGAAGCCCGTATTCGTCTTCAGGGATGCGCAAGTCCTGGCGCTCGGGCAGCAGGCGTTCGACGTAATTGGCGATGGCGCGCGCGATCGCAATTCGCGCCACGGGCTTGCGCTCGATCTCATAGCTGTCGAGTAGCGCGGGAGCGGCTTGGCCTTTGACGACGAGCGACAGTTTCCACGCGAGATCTGCGGCGTCCTGTATCGCCGTCTGACCGCCGAGGCCGCCGACAGGCGGCGTGATATGGGCGCAATCGCCGGCAAGAAACACCCGGCCGAAGGCCATGCGATCGGCGAGAAGGGCGGCCATCCGCCAGGGGCGAATGTCGAGAACTTTCACCGGAAGGTCAGGGACGCCAAGAGATTGCCGAACGAGTTCTTCGCATCGCTGTTCATCGAAATCGGACGCCTGATCGCGCGCGGAATCATATTCTATGTTGATCTGGCCATGGTTGGGCTCGTCGCAGGTGACGAAGGCGCCGCTGAACGCCCGGTTGCGCAGATAATAGAGCGCAAATCCCCCGCCTGGCGGAATGGAGCCGAGATCGGCCTCGAACAGCACGGAGATCGTGTCGGCGAGAACGCCGGGGCCTTCCATCTTGACGCCGCCGGAGTCGCGGACCGTGCCCCCGGCGCCGTCAGCGGCGATCATGTAGTCGGCGAGAATCGCGGTCTCTTGTCCCGACGCTTCGTCGCGCAGGATCGCCTCGACGCCGTCTTCGCGCTGCGAGAAGCGCTCGAGCGTCGTCGAAAATCTGACGTCGGCGCCGTTCTTTCTGGCGAAGCGCAGCAAGACGGGTTCGACCCGGTCCTGGCCTGCCGTGCATATCTTGCTGGGCGAGACGCGGGTCGCGTCGAGCGACGTCTTGGTCACGAGCGTCTGCATCGGCGGACTCGTCGCCGTCTCCGCGATGATGAGCGTGGATTCGTTCGCGCCGGCGCGGCTTGAAGCAAACAGCGCATCCTCCAAGCCGGGAATGACTCGCAGAACTTCCATGCTGCGGCGGTTGATCCCATGCGCCTTGGGCAGTCGCGACGTTGACGCGCGTCGTTCGACGAGAAGGCAGGGAACGCCGCGCCATGCGAGCAGCGCCGCCGCCGACAGTCCGGCATAGCCGGCGCCGATGATGAGAACAGGAACGCGCTTTACGCTCATGGCGCATGTCCTTTGCAAGGCAGCGAGACGCCAACCGGCTCTTCCAACGCCGATCGAAGGCTCCGCCAGATCAGGAAAACGCCGACGGCTTCGGGCCAGATCAGCGATTGGTAGGCGATCTCCGGACGGTCGGCGGCGAGCCCAGACACTATGAACAGCGGCGCGACGAGCCACTGCGCGACCACATCCGCGAAGGTAAGTCTTGCGAAAGATTTGCGGGCGAGCGCCAAACCTCGGACGATGCTGCCGATAAATCGGATTGGCAGGGACAGCGCCAAGGCGGCGACGAAAACCGACCACCAGTCTCCCTGCTGGCGGTAAAGCGTTTCGCCGATCCAATCGCGGCCGAACAGCAGAAGGATCGCGGCCGTCAGCGCGATAGGCGCGCCGACGCGCGTCACCGGCGCGAGCGCCGTCGCCCAGTCGTTCGGAGATTTCGCCGGCAGCCGGATCGCGAGAAAGCGCGTCAGCGTCATCAGCGGACCGAGAATGAACAGCATGAAGGTTTGGCCGGCCCCGTAGGAGTCGAGGCGCTGACCATTGGCGGCGCTCTGCCAGGGCAGGGAGAAGAGCGACAGCGAAAAAAGCATCGCGGCTTGCGGCGAGAGAATCCGCAGCGCCTCCCAGAATGTCCCGCCGAGAAAAGATCGCGCGAAGGCGGCTTCGGGCAAGCGCATTCGGCGCGCGCCATGCGCGCGCAGTCGGCTCCAGAGCCAGACGGACGAGGCAGCGGCAACGACGCAGCCCGCGAGAAAACAGCCGGCGAAACCAAATCCGAGCGTCTGCATGAACAGGACGTTGGCGGCCGCCTTTACCGGAATCTCCGTGAGCTTCCATGTGAGCACGGAGCCGCCGCGTCCAAGCGCGTGCAACAGAAATCCTTGCGTATTCGCAAGCGCCCGAAAGGGCGCGCCGGCGACGAGCCAAACGATCGGCGCGCCGATATAGGGCGCGGCGGCGGCCTCTCCCATCAGCGCGCCGAGAACAATCGGATAGACGAAGACGCCAAAGATCGCCGTCGCCACGCCGAGCCCGACCGCGAGCGCGCAGGTCTTTTCGATCGCCTCGGCCTCTTCGCCATTCTTTTGCGCATGGCCGAGCGCGATGGCGGCGACGGCGGCGGAAGCGATCGTGACCGCGACATCGAGCAGCGTGACGCGCATCAAAATCGCGTAGGCGCCTGACGCGCGGCCGCCCAGTCGCGCAACCATCGCAAGATCAATCTGCATGATGACGGCGGCGGCGGACGTGCTGGCGAGCAGAAACCAATATCCGCGCCACAGCGGCGCGCCGGTCATCGGACGAGGCCTTGCCACCCCGGAAATACGTCGAGTTCAAAGCTCGGCAGCGTGAAGTAGCCGAACAGCTCTGGAGGCGCCGGCAACGGCTCCTCGGGCTCGACAAGCTCGATCTCGCGTCCGAGGCGAACGCTGCGGCATTTCCAGCCGATGACGAGATCCATCGTATCGCCGCATCCGATGACGATCCCGCGGCTTCTTCCGCGGTCGAGCACGGCCCAGCGCGCGGCGGAGGCCGCCATGATCGAACGCAGATATTTGCCGTCCGCCAATAGCCGGTCCTTAAAAGGAGATTCCTCGCGCAGCCAAACATAGACCCAGAGGTAATAGGACCAGTCGAACGCGAGCTTCTTCTCTCCAGCCCAGGCCATGAAAGGCCGGAAAATCGACATGCCGTCCGGGCCGGAAAGCTCTAACAGCTCTGGGCAAATGTCGAAGAGCGTGTGCCAAAAAATGCGCAGGCTCACGTCGATCCGCACGAAAGCCTTGTGATCGGCGGGATATTTTGCGTTCAGCTCCGGCGACATCAGCGCGGGATAGAGGTCGCGATCCGTTCGACTAGGCAGAGAGAGCAAGGTCATGACGCCTTTCTTCGGGTTGGCCGAACAGGTTTCGCAACAGCTTCAGATCGGCGACGACAGCGTCAAATTCGATCTCGTCGTCGCGTTCATAGGTCATCGTCGCGCCCGGCTTGTCGAAGACCGAGCGGAAATTCTCAAGGAAGGCGAGCGTGTCCGGCGCCAGCGCCTCGGCGTGGGTGTCGAGCGAAATGAAGGGCTCGATCAACGACTGCCGGTAGCCGGCGACGTGGAAATGCTGGGCCGCGGCGATGACGTTGCGCCAGGCCTCGAATGGCGTCCCGCAATTGCGATGGGCGCAAACCGCATTCGACGCGTCGAACAGGACGCCCGCGCCGGTTTCTCTCATGAGGCGCTCGAAGAAGGCCGGCGCTTCCACGCCGCCGTCCATGATGGAGGGATAATTTTCAAAATGAATGCGCTGTCCGACGAGTTCCTGCCATTGCACGACCTTGTCGCGCACAGACTCATATTCCGCCGGATAGTCGATTTCGCCCAGGTGAAAGAAGGCGCGTCCTTCATGGGAAAAACGCAGAATGTGGTCGGAGACGTAAATCGGGTGGAGCACGTCGATATAATCTCGAAGCCGAGCGGCGAAATCGACGAGAGTCGACCGATCGGCCTCGAGAAACTTCGAATACATAATATGCAAGCCGACGGGACAATCGAACGCCCTGGCCAATTCGTCCGGATCGACGCAGAAAAAATTGTCGATAAGAAATTCACAATAATCGATGTGCCCTTCGGCGATCAGCCGCTGAGCCATGTCATAGGTGTCGCCGAGCGTGAAATTGAAGCCAAGCCGCATCTTCTTGTCGCCTTCGTCTTGACGCGCCGAACGTCGCTTGCGCCGCTGGCCGGGGGCCAACGGCGCAAGCCGATCGTCCTTAGCCGTTGGTGGCGGCGCAGGTCGACGCGCAGCGGGCGCTGGCGCGGCCGATAACGTTGAGGGTGATGCGCTTGGCGATACGGATGGTCATGGGTGCTTCCCCTTGAGAGTTCGTCTGGACGCTCCAGACAGGCGCCGCGGAACGCGGGACCCGAATGGTATGACGAGCGAGGCCGCAAAAATCGGACAGCCGTGGGCGAGAATTTTTTCGAGCGGACTGGAGTTTGAACTGCGGCGCATTGCGCGAGGCGATCGATTTGACCGATTGCGACGCCGGGAATGCGCGTGGCGCGCCCGCCGCCTCGGCCCGCGGCGCGCCGAGCGAAAGATTCGAAGGCGCAATCTCGAAGGCGCGATCGAAATGTTCGAGCGCCTGGCCGAGTTTGCGGTTGACCGTCCTCAAGGACACGCCGATTTCCGCCGCGATCTCCGAATGGCTGAAGCCCAGAATGCGGCTCATGAAGAAGATCTGACGACAACATCGCGGCAGCTGCATAAGCGCCGCCTGCACATCCGACGCGACGCTCAATCGATCTAGCTCTGACGCGATCCGCCTGTCCCGAGCGGAGAACTGGAACCAGGCGCTGTCCTCCGTCAGAGCCCTGGCGTGCGTCCTCTGTCGTCGAAGAGCGTCGATGGCGAGCGTGCAGGTCATTTTCGATACGTAGCCGCGCGTATTCGAAACCAGTTCGCTACGATCGCTTTCAAGCATTCTCAGATAGGCTTCCTGAACCACATCTTCGGCCTCGTCCGAGCCGATGACGCGGCGCGCCCGCGTTATGAGATCGCGGTGGTGGCTTCTAAACAGTCGATCAATCGTTTCATGGGATTTGTGCATCAGCATATCCCCTCCTTGCCAAGCACGCGTCATTATCCAAAGCGCATCGCTCGCCGGAGCCCTAGAGGCCGCCGACGATGCGCAATTTTGACGGTCCGCGCCGCATTCGCTGCCGAATCGCGCGGACGTTCGCTCAGGCTTCAGAGGGGAGAGGCGCGCGCCGGCGGCGTTGCCGAATGGGTTCGGCGCGCGGGAAGCGGGGGGTCAGGAAGATGGACGCTTTGCGCCGCCGCAGCCGCCAAGCGCGCGGCGGGTTGGGAGACGCATAAGACAGGCGGCTGGGCGTCGCAGCAGGTGAAACATTCCGAACACGACCCGTCGTGGTCGCGCGGCGAATGCGGCGCGGCGGGACTGGCGTCGCCCTTGCAGACGAAGGCTTCGAACGGCGAATACTGAAGTTGAGCATGCGCGGCGACGGGAGAAACTCCCGAAGCTTGCAGCAAAAGCGCAAGAAAAAGAATAAGCCGAACCAGCATGGATTGCCGCCAACCATTGCTTACGGTGCGCGGATCATAGGCGTGAAACATGCGGGCCGCAATACGAAACGCCTTATGCGACGCGGCCATGCGGAACGTTCGCATAATGAGATCGGCGAGTCGCGGTCGTCGAACGCCATCCTCGCTCGCGTTGACAATTGCGCCAGTCCTTCTTCACGATCTCAAGCCGCAGCCCTACGACGTTGAGCAATGATGAAAGCGCTTTGTCGGTCGCCGACCGTGAAAGGAGTCAAATTGCAAAGGCCAAGTGTGGCGGGCGCGCAACAACCGAAAATATTGCAGGACTCTGACGCCAATCTCGTTGACAAGTTAATTGCCGTGCACTCAAGATTAGTTATGCGGCAAGGTAGACAAAAAATACGGCGATTGGTGCGTCCGGTTTTGGCGGCGGCCGTCGCTTGTCTGCTTTTCCAGCAAGCTTTGGCCCTTGTTTATTCTCATGCGCACCGTGGCGGCGACGTCGGCGCATTCCTGAGCTCTCCGTTCGCGATCTCGGGCGAGCTTTGCGCCGACCAGAACGACAGCGACGGCAAGGCCGGGCATGTTCAGCACATGCACTGCATGGCGTGCTTTCTAAGCGACCGAAACGACGACCTGGGGTCAAAGGTTCTGTTGTCCGTCGTCGTTCTCGTGCTGGCGCCGCTGTCTGAGACTCCTCCTCTTTGGCCGGAGCAGCGCGATCTTGCGCCGCCGACCACCCAGTGGCCCCGTAATAGGCTCTCTCGCGCGCCCCCCTCGCTTCTCTCCTAAGAGAGCGCGTTAACGGCCGGCTGCCGGGTCTTCGACCCTATTCGCCATAATCCCTCGCGTTTGATTTTTCGCGCGCGTCGCAAGACGCGCCGCCGATGGGCGTGTCGCTGACGCGCGCTGCCGATGCGCGTCGAGGACGCGCCGCCGATGGGCGTCGCTTGCGCGCACGGCCGACAACAATCTCGAGTCTCGTTTGCCGACAGGAGAGGACTATGGACGCACGCATTCAACTATCGGCCGTCATTGCCGCGCTCGCGGCGATCGGCGCCGCGCATGCCGCTAAGGTGGACGGAAGCGAAAGACAGCCGGTGGCGATACGCTTTGCGTTGGCGGCGGGCGATCAGCCGGTCGAATGCGGCCGCGACATCGCCGGCCTCGGAACGGGCGGCCAGTCGGCGCAACTCCACGATGCGCGATTCTATATTGCGGCGCCTGCGCTGATCGACGCCGCCGGCCGTGAAGTTCCCATCGAGCTGGAACAGAGCGACTGGCAATACGCCAACCTCGCGCTGCTCGATTTCGAAAACAAGACTGGCAAATGCGTCGGCAGCGCCGACGTCAACGACACGATCAAGGGATCGGCGCCGCGCGGCCGCTACAAGGGGTTCAGCTTCGTCATCGGCGTCCCGAGCGTCGTCCAGGATAAGGACGGCAAGGACGTCGTCCTCAATCACTCGAATTTCGCCACCGCTCCCGCGCCGCTCGATCTTCAGTCGATGAGCTGGAACTGGCAGGCCGGCCGCAAATTCATAAAGATCGAAGTTGATCCCGACGGCGGCGTGACCCGTCCGCCGCTCAAGCCGAAAAACCCGACAGACGCAGCGAATGGCGACGCCGCGCCCGGCGATGCGTCCGATGGCGGCGCGCCGGCGAGGGCGCAAGCGCCAAAGGCGGCGCCGCTGCGGGTTAATTCGGACGGCACGATCACCGTCTCGACCTGGATGCTGCATCTCGGCTCGACGGGATGTCGCGGCGACGCGGTCAAAGGCGAAATCACCTCCTGCGCCAATCCCAATCGCGTTCCCGTGAAGCTCGCCTCCTTCGACGCCGCGCGACAGCGGGTCGTGCTCGATCTGAAGTCGCTCTTCGCCGGCATCGATCTTGGCAAAGACAAGGGGTTCTCGACCGGCTGCATGAGCGGTCCGGCCGATCCCGAATGCGCGCCGATGTTCGACAACCTCGGTCTTCGGCTCAAGGAAAGCGCGCCCGACGCCAATGACGCGGGCCAGGCCTCCGGCGCGCCGACGAAAATCTTCCGTGTGGAGGCCACGAAATGAAAAACGAAACGCTCTTCGCTCTCCTCTTCGCCGCAACCCTGATCGCAACCGGCGCGCAAGGCGAAGCCAACCAAAGCGCGGACTCATGGAACTGGACCTTGCCCGACTTCATGCCGCCGCCGCGCGTTCCGGCGGACAACGCCATGTCGGAGGCGCGCTTTCAGCTCGGGCGCAAACTCTTCTACGATGCGCGCCTTTCAGGGAACGGCAAGGAGAGCTGCGCCTCATGCCATGAGCAGCGCCTGGCGTTCACCGACGGCCGTCCCGTCGCCGTCGGCGCCACCGGCCAGCATACGCCGCGCAATTCGCCCAGCATCGCCAACGCCGCCTGGCGCGCCACGCTCACCTGGGCGAATCCGGCGATGGTGACGCTTGAAAAGCAGATGGAAGGTCCGCTGTTTGGCGAAGAGCCGATCGAGATGGGCGTCAATGACAACAACCGCAAGGAGATCCTCGCGCGTTTCGCCAGCGACGCGGATTATCGCCGCGACTTTGCCGCCGCCTATCCCGGCGAGGCGGACCCGATCAGCTTCGGCAATATCATCAAGGCGATCTCCGCTTTCGAACGCGGCGTCGTGTCGGCCACTTCGAAATACGATCGCTATCTCCTCGGCCAGGCGACGCTCTCTCCGGAAGAGACGCGCGGCAAGGATCTGTTCTTTGGCGAGAAGGCCGAGTGCCATCACTGCCACGGCAGCGTGAATTTCGACGACCAGTTCTATCACGCCAAGACGCGCGAGATTGAGACGCCGTTTCACAATACGGGCCTCTACGATCTCGATGGCAAGGGCGCCTATCCGGAGCCCAACCGCGGCGTTTTCGAGAACACCCATAATCCCGCCGAGATGGGCGCGTTTCGCGCCCCAAGTCTGCGCAATATCGCTGTCACCGCGCCTTACATGCACGACGGCAGCGTCGCGACGCTCGAGGAAGTGATCGACATTTACGCCGCCGGCGGCCGCGACGTCTCCAGCGGCCCGTTCAAAGGCGATGGTCGCTACAACCCCAATAAGAGCGCGCTGATCGTCCCCATCGATCTGTCGCCGCAGGAAAAAAGCGACCTGATCGCCTTTCTGAAAACGCTGACCGACGACTCCCTGCTGACCTCTCCCCGCTTCGCCGACCCCTGGAAACCGGCGTCGACCGCAAGCGGCTCAACGCCTGCGCCTGCTCAATGAGTTTCAACCCTAATTAGGAAAGACGAAGAAGATGAGCTCCCGGTCGAAATTGAAGCGCGGAGTCGCGCTTAGCGCCCTCGCCCTCTTATCCTCCGTGTCTGTCGCCCATGCGCAGCAGACGCTTCCGACGATCGATATCGGCGGCCGGCTCCGCGCGGGTCCAGGCGTTCGCGCCGCCCCGCACGGACCGACGGTCGGAGCGCCTACCGAGCCGACTCCGGCCGTAAGAGAGTCGACGGCGGGCGAAGGGGGATATGCGCCAGGCTTCAATCCGGCCCGCGCGAAGCTGCCGATCTACCGCGATCCGCCGGGCGAGACGGTCACGATTGTCGACACCAAATTCCTCAAGCCGACGCCGCTGGCGGATGTGCGTAAGGTGTTGGAATACAGCCCCGGCGTCTCCATACAGCAGGGCAATAATGCACGGGATTTATTTATTTCGATACGCGGCTCCGGCAATCGGCTTGGCGTAGGGTTCCCGACCGGCGTCCGCAACATCATGATGTTCGAAGACGGATTCCCGATCACGACGGCCGACGGCAATGGCCGCACCGATTTGCTCGATCCGCACTCTTATGCCGCCATCGACGTCTATCGCGGACCATCATCGGCGCTCTTCGGCAATTACGCCTATGGCGGCGCGATCAATTACCGCAGCTTTTCGGGCGCCGAAATCGACGGCGTCAATACAGGTTCGGAGTTTGGCAGCTTCGGCTATGTCAACAATTACGTGCGCGTCGGCAAGGCGGTGAAGGACAGCACGCTCGGCGACTTCGATCTGGCGTTTTTCGCGTCCGACGCCAATAGCAGCGGCTGGACCCGCAATTCTTTCTCAGGCAAACAAGCCAAGTTCCTCGGCAGATGGGACGTGACCCCTACCGATCGCGTTATCGTTAAGTATATCGCCAACAATTTGAGATCCGAGTTTATCAACCGCGAAAATATCAATGTGTACTATCTGAATCCATTTCAACAAAATTATGGGTGCCCCATTGCGGTCTCTCAGAATCTCAACTTGTGCAACAATCTGAACGTGCCGGTGAATGGCATATCCGGCGCGCTCACGCGCCAAAGCGTCTGGCAGCTTGGCACGCATGCGAACTCGGTCAGACAGATTGGCGGCCTTCAGTTCGAGCATGATTTCGACAACGCCACCACCTGGCGGTCGCAATTCACTTACGACTATCTCGACATCATCAACGGAACTTGGCCGCCGCCGATCATTGGCCCGGGCGGCCAAGGCGGTCCGGTGGCCTTGAGAGGTCCGACGGTAGGCATCACCGCGCAGACCGATATCACCAGTCACGTTCCGATCTTTGGATTTCCCGCGACGCATTTCCTGCAGTTCTTCTATAGCAACGCCAAAACCACCAACCCGCTCTTTAACCAGATCGCCAATACCTGGTATAGCGGCGCAATCGGCGCTCAGGTCGGCAAGATCGATTCCTACACGTCGAACATCGGTTTGCGCGCGCGCGAAGAGATTGCGCTTGCGCCGGGCCTGACGGGCGTCGTGGGGTTCAGCGCCAACTGGAATCGCGTTTGGGGCGTCAACACCGCCTATAACTACCCCGCCAATCTGGCGCCCAGATTTCCCACTCAGGTCGCCGTCGACAATGATTATTGGAACACCGCGCCGGAAGCGTCGCTGACCTATCGCTATAGTCCCGAGTGGCAAGTGCGGGCGCGCTATTCGACCGGCTACAGCACGCCGACATTCGTGTTTCTCACCACTACCCGGAACGGCGTCGGGCAAAATCCGCTGAAGGCCCAGACCAACATGGGCGTCGATCTCGGAATCGACTGGACGCCCCGCCCCGATCTCACCCTCAGCGTCACCGGTTTCAACGAGTGGCATCGCAACGAACTCCTGACGCTGACAAACGGGTTCGTTAACTATTCGCAAAATATCCCCTCCTCCATCCACCGCGGCGTCGAACTCAATGGCGATTGGCGGCCCTATGAAGGGTGGCGGATGATCATGGCCTATACGTTCAACGATCAGTTCTTCACCAATTATTGGGACGATCTCGGATCGGTGAGGGCCGGCTTCCCGCCGGTTACTCTGGCCGGCGGCGCTCCCGCTCTTTATAATCGCTCGGGCAACAGAATTCCCAATGTGCCGATGCATACGCTGACGACGCGCCTTGGATACGACCAGCCCTACGGCGACCTTTCGGGTCTTGGCGCTTACGTCGAATATGTTTTCAAAAGCGACTATACGATCGACAACGCCAATTTCACCACGCTGCCGAGCTACGGCCTGTTCAACGTGAACGCGCACTATAATCACGATCTCACAGACTTCTATATCAAGAACATCGAGCTCTTTTTCGACGTCTCGAACGTCTTCAATCGGACCTATGTCGCCGGCGCATTTGTCTTGGCCAACTCTCTCCTCTCCGGCACACCGATCCAAACGCCGCTGGTCTGGCCGACCGGCGGACTGGTGACGGCGCAAGGCTCAGGCATCCTCGCCGGCCAGCCGCGGGCGTTCTCGGCAGGCGTCAAACTCAAGTTCTGATGCAATCGAGCGCCGCCCCGTTTTAGGGGCGGCGTTCCGTCAGGCCAGCGTCTTCGGCGAAGGCTCGGGAAACCAGCTGCGGCGTCCTCGTTGAACACTAATCTGCCGCGCATCGCAGCATCCGCGATCCGCCGTTCTTGCGTTGGAGATTGCCGCGCCATATTGCGTCGTTCCGTCCAGCTGGCGAAGGAGGCGATGGAATGTTTCGCGCCGGACATGCAATTTCGCGCATGATCGCCGCCGCGCGTCTTGCGGCGCTCGCCCACGCGATGGCGGTCTTGCCGTCAGTTGCGGCGCTTGCCGAAAGCCTTCCAAGCGGCCCAGTCGCGCATGGTCTGGCGCTTTATGGCGCGCCGGCGCTGCCGCAGGACTTTAAGCATTTTCCCTATGCGAATCCCGACGCGCCAAAAGGCGGGAGGCTGCGGCTCGGCCAGCGCGGCGGATTTGCGAGCCTCAATCCATTCAACGCGAGATTTGGCGACGCGCCGCAACTCATCATCGGCAATGTGCTGCAAAGCCTGATGACCCGTTCGCAGGACGAGCCCTATTCCCTCTATCCGCTGATCGCCCAATCCGTCGAACTCGACGATGCGCGCGAACATGTCACATTTCACATCGATCCTCGCGCGCGCTTTTCCGACAAGACGCCCATCCTCGCCGCCGACGTCCTCTTTTCCTTCGAGTTGCTCAGGTCGAAAGGTCGGCCAAACCATCGCGCCAGTTTTGCGCTGGTGAAATCCGCCGTGGCGCTCGACGACCATACGGTGCGTTTCGATCTGACCGGCGTCAAGGACCGCGAAGCGCCGCTCATTCTCGCCGACATGCCGGTTCTGTCGAAGAAGACAACCGATGCGGCGCGCTTCGACGAACTCGATATGACGATCCCGCTTGGTTCGGGCCCCTATGTGATCTTCGAGGCCAAAGCCGGTTCGCGTCTGGCGCTGCGCCGCGACCCCGACTACTGGGCCCGCGACATGCCAAGCCAACGCGGGCTCTATAATTTCGACGAGATCGACGTCGATTACTATCGCGACGGCGCGGCGTTGTTCGAGGCGCTGAAGGCCGGCCTCCTCGACTATCGCGAGGAGACGAGCGCCGCGCGTTGGTCGACGGGTTATGATTTCCCCGCCGTTCGCAACGGCGCCGTGGTGAAGGAAATCTTGCGCCCAGGCCGTCCGACGGGAATGGAAGGCTTCGTCTTCAATCAGCGCAAAGGGATCTTTCGCGACGTGCGGCTGCGCGAAGCGATCGCCATGATGTATGACTTCGAATGGATCAACGCCAATTTTTACCGGGGTCTCTATGCGCGCACGGAAAGCTATTTCGCAGAGTCGGATTATTCTTCGATAGGCCATCCGGCGAGCGGAGCGGAACGCGATTTTCTCTCGCGATTCCCCGGCGCCGTTCGCGACGACATTCTCGAAGGCCGGTGGAGACCTGTCCGGCATGACGGTTCGGGGCGTGATCGCACGGTCGCAAAGCGCGCGCTGACGCTTCTCGGCCAGGCCGGTTATCGGCTCGTTGGCGGGCGTCTTCGCAAGGAAGGCGTCCCCCTCATCTTCGAAATCATGATCCGCGACCGCGACGAAGAGCGGCTTGCGCTCAATTTTTCCGCGTCGCTGAAAAGCATCGGGATCGAGGCCAGACCGCGGGTCTACGACGAAGTCCAGTATCAGCGCCGGCGTCAGCGCTTCGAATATGACATGATGATCGGGCAATGGCTGCCGGCCGCCGTCCCGGGCCAGGAGCAGATGAACCGCTGGAGCGCGGCGAGCCTCGATCGCGAAGATTCAGTCAATCTCGCCGGCGCCGCTTCGCCCGCGCTTGACGCGGCGCTCGACAAATTGCTCGCCTCGCGCACCCAGCAGGACAGCATCGCCGCGGCGCGCGCGCTCGATCGCATCCTGCTTTCGGGCTTCTATTTCGTGCCGCTGCAGCACGCGGACGCCATCTGGTGCGCGCACAGCGCGGCGCTCCGCCACCTAGCACGAACCCCGAAGTTTCCGATGTTTCCCTTCGGCTTCACTTTGGAGAGCTGGTGGATGGAGAAAGCGTCGGCTCATTGAGGATTGGCGCCCTTCGCCGGAAAGCGATAAAAGCGCCGCGTCGAGCGCGCCAACGCGCGCGCCGCCTTGCCTAACGGCCGCGCGCGTGAACACCGGCCGTGGAGAACGCACAATGGAACAGGAGCCCTGGCCGACCGAACTGCGCCTCTCGGACGGCGGCCGCATGCTGAACGTCTTGTTCGACGACGGCGCGCAATATGCGCTCAGCGCCGAGCTGTTGCGCACGCAAAGTCCGAGCGCCGAGGTTCGGGGCCATTCGCCGCAGGAGCGCAAGACGGTCGGCGGCAAGCGCAATGTCGCGATCCTCGCGGTGGCGCCGGTCGGCAATTACGCCGTAAGGCTCGATTTCGACGACATGCATCGCACCGGGATCTACACCTGGAGCTATCTGCGCGAGCTTGGCGAAACGGCGCCGGCGCTGTTTGCGTCCTATCTCGGAGAGCTGGACGCGAAAGGACTCGACCGCGATCGGCCCGGAGAAAGATAGGCGCACAAACGAAACGGCCGGCGGGGTCGCCGGCCGCTCGAACGTCGCCGCGACGGTCTACCGCGTGACGACCACGCGGGTGCCGATCTTGACGCGGTTGTAGAGGTCGACCACGTCGTCATTGGTCATGCGGATACAGCCTGACGACACCGCCTGGCCGATGGTCCAGGGCTCGTTGGAGCCGTGAATACGGTAGAGCGTGCCGGAGAGATACATGGCCCGCGCGCCAAGCGGATTGTTGATCCCGCCCGCCATGTGCCGGGGAAGATCGGGGCGCCGGCGCAGCATTTGCGACGGCGGCGTCCAGTCCGGCCATTCGCGCTTGCTGGAGATATAGCGGGTGCCCGCCCATTCGAAGCCCGGACGGCCGACGCCGACGCCGTAGCGGATCGCCTGGCCATTGCCGAGCGTATAATAGAGGCGCCGTTCATTGGTCGCGATGATGATCGTGCCGGGCGCATATTTGCCGCTGAAGGGCACGATTTCGCGCGGGACAGCGACCGCCTGGGGACGGCCGTCGCTCGTTTGCGGCGCGAAGGAGCCGCCGCCAAACAGCGCGCTGAAAGGATCGAATGGCTGCTGGGGTTGCGGCGCAGGGCTCCGCGCCGAGGCCGGAGAGGAAAGGGCGCCGAGCGCGCCGAATGCGCAAATCAATGCCAAAGCAAGACGCCGCATGATTTTCCCTTGTTTGAGAGGGCGAAAGCCGCGCCGACTCGAAACCCGGCGCGGGGGTTGCGACGATTAGTCCCGCACCCCGACCGCGCAAGCAAGCGCGCAGGCGCGCGAAAGCCGGGGCGAGCCGTGTTTCCCCAGGCATAGTTGCAGACTTGCAACAGTGACGCCGCACGGGACAATTGATCGGCGCGCAGCGGCGCTCAGAATTTAAGAATCGTGGCCTGCTTCACGCCGGGCAGTCGCTTTAGGGCGGCGAGCGCCTGCGGCGGCAATTCGCCGTCGATGGCGACGAGTGCGACCGCGCCGCCGCCGGGCGCGTCGCGGCCCAGCGCAAACGTTGCAATATTGACCTCGGCGTCGCCCAGCGCGCTGGCGAATCTGCCGATGAAGCCGGGCCGATCCTCATTCGTCACATAGATCATCGACGGCAAGAACTCGGCGTCCACGCCAATGTCGTCGAGGCCGAGAATACGTGGTTTGCCGTCGTGGAAAACGGTGCCCGAAACACGAATTTCGCCTTCCGCCGTATGCGCGCTGAGCGTGACAAGGGATTCATAATCGCCTTGCGCCTCGCGGGTGATTTCCTCGATCGCCAGTCCCCGCTCCTTGGCCAGAACCGGCGCCGACACCGGATTGACGTCTTCGAGAATCGGTCGAAGCAGCCCCGAGATCGCGGCGGCCGTCATCGGCCGCGTCTTCTGAAGCGCGACGACGCCCTCGTAGACGATCGACAATTTGTGGACGCCGGCGCGCGCCACCTGTCCGGCGAAAAGCCCGAGTTTTTCCGCCAGCGCGACGAAAGGCTTGAGCCGCGGCGCTTCTTCGGCGCTGATCGACGTAAAGTTCACGGCGTTGGCGATCGCCCCTCGGGTGAGATAGTCGGCCATCTGCTCGGCGATCTGCAGCGCGACTTTCTCCTGCGCCTCGCTTGTCGAGGCTCCGAGATGCGGCGTGCAGACCACATGCGGATGGCCGAATAATGGGTTTTCGGTCGCCGGCTCCCGCGCGAACACGTCGAAGGCGGCGCCGGCGACATGTCCGTCGTCGAGCGCCTTGCGCAGCGCCTCTTCGTCGACCAGCCCGCCGCGCGCGCAATTGATGATGCGCACGCCCTTGCAGGTCTTGGCGATATTCTCCGTCGAGAGAATGTTTTTCGTGTCCGGCGTCAGCGGCGTATGCAGCGTAATGAAGCCGGCGCGGGCCAAGAGCTCGTCGAGCTCGACCTTTTCAACGCCAAGTTCATCGGCGTGCTCCTGGGTGAGATAGGGATCGAAGGCGATGACGCGCATCTTCAGGCCGAGCGCGCGTTCGGCGACATTCGCGCCGATATTGCCGCAGCCGATGATTCCCAGCGTCTTGCCGGTGATCTCGACGCCCATGAAGCGGTTCTTTTCCCATTTGCCCGCCTGGGTCGAGGCGTCGGCGGCGGGAATTTCGCGCGCCAGGGCGAACATCAGCGCGATCGCATGTTCGGCGGTGGTGATGGAATTGCCGAAGGGCGTGTTCATAACGATGACGCCGCGCGCGGTGGCGGCGGCGACATCGACATTGTCGACGCCGATGCCGGCGCGGCCGACAACCTTGAGCCGCGGCGCCCGCGCGAAGATGTCGGCGGTCACCTTCGTCGCCGAACGGATGGCGAGCCCGTCGTAATCGCCGATCGCCGCGGCGAGCTTGTCGTGGTCCTTTCCAAGCGTCGGTTCGAAATCGACGTCGAGGCCGCGCAGGCGAAAAATCTGCGCGGCGGCGGGCGAAAGAGAATCCGAGATCAGAACGCGCGGCGGCATGGAGATACTCGCGGTAGGAGGATGCATCTCAGGAGAAGATCGCCATTGCGGGGGTTAGACTGCGTTGGTCCAATCCTGAATATTCAGTCCGTCGACGCGACAAAATTCCTTAACATTGGCCGTAACGAGGACCATTCCGCGTCACAGCGCCTGGGCGGCGATCAGAAGATCGTAAGGACCGATCGGGACGCCCTTGGCGCGCAGCTTTGCACGAATTTCGCCAACGACGATTGAATCTTCGAAATCGACGGGCAAAACCTGCGAACCGCAGCGCGTGCAAACGCACGAGGTTGGCTTCAAGCCGCCCGCTCTTGTACGCGCCGAAGTAGATTTCATGTGTGACGACCGCGGAGAGGCATATGTCCTCTGGCCGATGTTGGCGTAGGCGCGATGCTAGAGACGAGTCGTCGCCCTTTAAGACTCCAATCACCACATTGGTATCGAGGAGAAAACGCACGCTTAGAAAAATTTATCGAGTTGCGGACGCTCCTGCATCGGCGGCTGCTCGCGACCCTCTTCCATGAAGTCCTCGGACATGGTTCCGACGATCGCATCGAGCCAGGACCAATCTTTCGGAATAGGTTCGAGGATCAGCAAATCGCCGCGCCGACTGATCCGCACCTCACCGGCCTCTATGCGATAATCTTTAGGCAGACGGACGGCTTGCGAGCGCCTCGACCAAAAAACCTTGGCCTTATCCATGCGCTTCTCCTGATATGTCTTAAACGAAGATATCTCGCTTGCGGCCGCGATCAACTCACGCCGCTTTGCTGGTCTCGGCGCAGGCCTCCACATAAGCCCAATCGAGCCATTGCGTCAGCAGCGCGACATCGGCGGTCGCCACCGTCGCGCCGCACCAAATGCGAAATCCCGGCGGCGCGTCGCGATAGGCGCCAAAATCATAGCCTGCGCCCTCTTTTTCGATCATCGCCGCCATCTTCTTGGCGAGCGCCGCCTGCGCGTTTGCGTCTTTCGCCGCGCTCGCTGCGGAGAAGATCAGGCAGACGCTGGTGTTGGAGCGAGTCGCGGGATCCTTGGCGAGGAAGTCGACCCAGGGCGTCTTTTCGACCCAATCGGCCACGGCCCGCGCATTGGCGTCGGCGCGCGCGAACAGCGCCTCAAGCCCGCCGATCGATTGCGCCCAGGACAGCGCGTCAAGATAATCTTCGACCGCCAGCAGCGAGGGCGTGTTGATCGTCTCGCCCCGGAAAATCCCCTCGTTCAGCTTCCCCTTTTTTGTCAGCCGGAAAATTTTGGGCATCGGCCAGGGCGGCGCATAGCTCTCGAGCCGCTCGGCGGCGCGCGGCGAGAGAATCAGCATGCCGTGCGCGGCCTCGCCGCCGAGAACTTTTTGCCAGCTGTAGGTCGTCACATCGAGCTTGGCGAAGTCGAGCGGTTGCGCAAAGGCCGCGGACGTCGCGTCGCAAATTGTCAGGCCTTTGCGGTCTCGCGGAATGAAGTCGGCGTTCGGGACGCGCACGCCCGACGTCGTGCCGTTCCAGGCGAAGACGACGTCATTGTCGAAGTCGATCTGCGACAGATCGGGCAATTCGCCATAGGACGCGTCAAGGCTTCGCGCCTTTTCGATCCTCAGCTGGTTGAGGACGTCATTGACCCAGTCTTTGGAAAAGCTCTCCCAGGCGACGACGTCGACGCCGCGCGGGCCGAGCAGCGACCACAGCGCGATCTCCACGGCGCCGGTGTCGGACGCCGGCACGATGCCGATGCGGTAGTCGGCGGGAACGCGCAGCGTCTCCCGCGTCAGCGCGATCGCCTGCGCCAGTTTCTCCTTGCCGGGCTTCGAGCGGTGCGAGCGGCCGAGCACAGCCCCGGCGAGATTCTCAAGCGCCCATCCCGGGCGCTTGGCGCAAGGGCCGGACGAAAAGCAGGGATTGGCCGGCTTGGCCGTGGGTCTTGCCACTTTGTCGGCTGCGGACATGCGGCGTTCCTCTGCGTCGTTCCCTCGCTCGCGTCTCAGCGCGGCGCACGCCCGCGCTACGCGCTGCCCGGCGGGCCGTCAAGGCGTCCGCCGAACGCTCTCCGGGAGGGCGTGTCGCAAAGGCGACATGGCGGCGCTTCCCCTATGTCGGCGCTCGGCGTTCCAGCGCGCCCCTAGGAGGCGTTAGGGTGGCGCGATTTTCTCGTACCGAGCGCGCGCGGCGTCGACTTAAAGAAGCGCCGGCGATCAGGGAGAGCGAAGATGTCTGAGAAGAGCGAAGCGCATAATGAAGAAGAATGCCGGTATTTTCTCTCCTATTCCGGGGTTCGGCTGCCATTGAAGCTCCTGGGGCCGCTCGAGGCGAGCGAGCTCAAGAACCGCAACACCTATTTTCGTGCGACCTATGATTCCGAGGGCCGGCTGACGTGTTGCGAAAAGCTCGTCTATGGCGAGGTCGAGCTGAGGCACGACTATTCCTACGGCGCCGACGGGATGCTGACGCGCGCTCAAATCGCCATGGGCGAAGATGTTTCCGAATTCGACTGCGGCCCCGACGGCGCGCCGCTTCGCGGATGAAGGCGTTAGGCGCGCGCGGCTTCCTGCGGAGTCTTGGCGCGGATCGCCAGCGCGTGGACCCGATCGGCCAGCTCCTCGGCGAGGAGCGCATTGACCAGACGGTGCCGCTCGATCAAGCTCTTGCCCTCGAAAACCGCGCTCACCACCTCCACAGTGAAGTGGGTTTCGCCGTCGGGATGGTGATGTCCATGCCCGGCGTGGCGATGAGAATCGTCGATAATGTTGAGCGTCGCCGGCGCAAGGCCTTCGGTGAGTTTTTTCGCGATACGCGTCTTGACGACGCCTTTACCCTGATCCGCCATTTTCGTCTCCCGGTCGACGCCGAATGAGCAGATTGGCGCTTGGTTGCGCTTGCGGCTCAGTGCGGCGCCATCATAATGGAATGAAATGAACCTGAATTCTCCCCTCTTCGATCGTATCCGGACGCAGCGCGAGCCGGAGGCGCCGCGCACGAGCGACATACGCTGCGATTCGCCTGGCTGCGACGCGGAGGGCGCCTACCGCGCGCCGATGGGACGGCTGCGGGAGGGGCAGTATTTTTGCTTCTGCCTCGACCATGTCCGGGAATACAACGCGACATACAACTATTTCAACGGCATGGATGACGCTTCGGTCGCCCGTTACATGAAGGATGCGACAATCGGTCACCGTCCGACATGGTCCATGGGGACCAAGCGCGGGCAGGCCGGCTTTCGCGAGGATGCGAAGGCGGACGTCGATCCGCTGAGCGTCTACCGCCAGCGCTTCCGCCGTCCGCCCCCCGCCGCCGAGCGCCGCGGCCCGCGCCATTCGCCGGTGACGCTGAGGGCGCTCGTCGCCATGGGTCTCGAGGAGACGGCGGACGCCAAGACGATCCGGTCGCGCTACAAGGAGCTCGTCAAGCGCCACCATCCCGACTCCAATGGCGGGGATCGCTCCCGCGAGGAAAAATTGCGGGAAATCATCCATGCCTATAAGACGCTGAGGGCCGCCAAGCTGGTCTAAGCGCGCGGCGCGAGCGGAGCTTTTCCGCCGCGGCGCAGACGCATTTGGCGCAATCTGCGGGACAGGACGGTCCGCGCAAGGAGGACGCATTTTGGTCGCTGCAGAATATGCCGCCACGGCCCTCGACAGCACGCCGGATATGAAAATCTCGGTGCGGCAGGTGTTCGGAATCGACTCCGACATGGAGGTTCCGGCCTTTTCCGAGCGCAACGAGCATGTGCCGGATCTCGATCCCGACTATCTCTTCGATCGGCAGACGACGCTCGCCATTCTCGCCGGCTTCGCCAGGAACCGCCGTGTGATGGTGACCGGCTATCACGGCACCGGCAAGTCGACGCATATCGAGCAGGTGGCGGCGCGGCTGAACTGGCCGTTCGTGCGCGTCAATCTCGACAGCCACATCTCGCGCATCGACCTCGTCGGCAAGGACGCCATCGTCCTCAAGGACGGCAAGCAGGTCACCGAGTTTCGCGACGGCATCCTGCCCTGGGCGGTGCAGCACTGCGTGGCGCTGTGCTTCGACGAATATGACGCCGGGCGTCCCGACGTGATGTTCGTCATCCAGCGCGTGCTCGAAGTCTCCGGCCGCCTGACCCTGCTCGACCAGAACCGGGTGATCCGTCCGCATCCGGCGTTCCGCCTGTTCGCGACCGCCAATACGGTGGGGCTCGGCGACACGTCCGGGCTCTATCACGGCACCCAGCAGATCAATCAGGCGCAGATGGACCGCTGGTCGATCGTGGCGACGCTGAATTATCTGCCGCATGACGCCGAGACCAACATCGTGCTCGCCAAGGCGAAGTCCTATGGCGCGACGAAGGAGGGGCGCGAGGTCGCCAACAAGATGGTGCGGGTCGCCGATCTCACGCGCAACGCCTTCATGGCGGGGGATCTGTCGACGGTGATGAGCCCGCGCACGGTCATCACCTGGGCGGAAAACGCCGAGATTTTCGGCGACGTCGGATTCGCGTTTCGGATGACCTTTTTGAACAAATGCGACGAGCTGGAGCGGCCGCTGGTCGCGGAGTTCTACCAGCGCTGCTTCGGCAAGGAGCTGCCGGAAAGCGCGGTGAATGTGGTGATGACGTAGCCTATCGGATGGAACGAAAATTGCTCGCGCGACGGCGTGCCTTGAACGCCAAGCGACGCGAGCCCCCGATGCCCCTTTACGCCTATGTCTGTGAAGCCTGTTCCGCCGAATCCGAACTGCTGGTGCGTGGGTCGGAAACGCCGGTCTGCCCCGCCTGCGGAAGCGAGAAGCTGCAGCAGCAGGTTTCGCGCATCTGCGGAGAGATCAAATATCCCGCCATCGCGAAATCATGGCGCCGGCGCGCCGCGGCGGAGGGCGACCTCTCCAACTTCAGCAAGCAGGAACGCAAAGTCTGAGGGGACCGGACGGGCGGCGGTCGCCGCAGCGCCCAGTAGCGTTCCGCCATCGCCGTGAAGGCTTAGCCCGCGCAGGGCATTTTCAATGCTGCGTCAATCGGTCGCCATTCGCGGATGATCGCACATCCGCGAGAGGCGTCTGCGCCTTGCATGCAAAGGGTTTCAGCAGTTTTGCCCAATTTTTTGAAGGCGGATAATTGGGTTTAAATTGGATTATGCGAGACCGTTTTCAGGTTAATCGGGTTTGCAATGCACGCAATTTCACTTAAATATAGGGGATAGGCTGCACATTTACTGGGCATTCCTGCGGGCAGCTTATATAATTTCTTCGCAGGCATGTCCAAGTAAAGAGACATAATGAGCATGAACACCGCTACCTCTTCGCGTTTAAAGGGCATTATTTGGGTTGTCGGCGCCATCGCCGCGATTGTGACCGTGGTCCTGGTCGCGCCGGTGATTTCGCACCTCGGCTGATAAAATCTCGACTGAAAAAAGCCGCGTGGCCTTGCCGCGCGGCTTTTTCGCGTAAATGACGGGTCCTCGCCGCCGCCCTCCCGCCGACTTGCGGCCGCGACCTGCGTCGCGCATATAGTCGCTTCATGCCTCCCGCGCCGACAAATCGACGGCCCGCCTCGCCAAAGGAGGCGCCGCAGGAGCCGTTCAAGCGCGCCGTCGCCGGGGCGATGCGCGCCATGGCGCGCTCTCCGACGCTCGATGTCGTCTTCGCGCCGGAGCGTCCTTCGCTCATCGCCGGCGCCGACGGCGCCAAGGCGCGGCTCACAGAGCCGCCGCGAAAGCTGAGTCCACAGGACGCGGCGATTCTACGCGGCCAGGCGGATTCGCTCGCGCTGCGCCTCGCCTGCCACGACGATGCGCTGCACCGTCGCTATTCGCCGGAGCCGGCGCCGGCCCGCGCCGCGTTCGACGCGCTGGAACAGGCGCGCTGCGAATCGATTGGCGCCATGCGCATGACCGGCGTCGCCGCCAACATTGGCGCGATGCTCGAGGACCGCTATCAGCGCGCCCATGCCGGCGCGATTTCGAGCCGTGAGGACGCGCCGCTCGAGGACGCGCTGGCGCTGCTCGCCCGCCAGCGCCTGACCGGGCTGAATCCGCCGCCGCACGGGCAAAAAATCGTCGAGCTGTGGCGCGACGCGATCGAAGAGCGCGCCGGCGCCGATCTCGATCGGCTGACGGGCGCGGTCGAAGACCAGAAGCTGTTCGCCCAGATCGTGCGCGAACTTCTGGCGCATCTCGATATGGCGAGCGGCGAAGCGCCGGAAGAAACCAAAGCGGACGAGGACAGCGAGGAGGCGCCGCAAAATCCCGACCAAAACGAAAGCGACGATCAGGAGGACGATGAGTCCAAAAGCGCCGCCGAGCTGGATACGGCGCTGGCCGCCGAGGACGCCGAGCAGGAGGGCGAGAGCGACTCCGCGGACGCGCCCTATGGCGAGACCGAGCGCGAGGCTGACGCCGGCGACGCGGAGGAAGCCGCCGAGGCGCGCCGCCCGGCGACCAACGCCGCCGAGCGCGCCGGCGCGGAATATCACGCCTACACCACCCGCTTCGATGAGACCATTCGCGCCGAAGAACTCTGCGACGTCGAGGAGCTGGACCGTCTGCGGGCCTATCTCGACAAGCAGCTGCTGCATCTTTCTTCCGTCGTGGGACGTTTGGCCAATCGGCTGCAGCGGCGGTTGATGGCGCAGCAGAGCCGGTCCTGGGAATTCGACCTGGAGGAGGGGATGCTCGATCCCGCGCGACTGCCGCGGATCATCATCGACTCCCAGCAGCCGCTCTCCTTCAAGCGCGAAAAGGACACGGATTTTCGCGACACGGTGGTGACGCTGCTTCTCGACAATTCCGGCTCGATGCGCGGACGCCCGATCACGGTCGCCGCGACCTGCGCCGACATTCTGGCGCGCACGCTGGAGCGCTGCGGCGTCAAGGTCGAGATCCTGGGCTTCACCACCCGCGCCTGGAAGGGCGGCCAGTCGCGCGAGGCCTGGATCGCCGAGGGGAAGAAGGTCAACCCCGGCCGGCTCAACGATATCCGCCACATCATCTACAAGGCCGCCGACGCGCCCTGGCGTCGCGCGCGTCGCAACCTCGGCCTGATGATGCGGGAGGGGCTGCTGAAGGAGAATATCGACGGCGAGGCGCTGGACTGGGCGCATCGACGCCTGCTCGCGCGCTCCGAGCAGCGGCGCATCCTGATGATGATCTCGGATGGCGCGCCGGTCGACGATTCGACGCTTTCGGTCAACCCGGGGAATTATCTCGAACGGCACCTGCGCGAGGTGATTCACGAGATCGAGACCAAATCGCCTGTCGAACTCATCGCCATCGGCATCGGCCATGACGTGACCCGTTACTATCGGCGCGCGGTGACGATCGTCGACGCCGAGGAGCTGGGCGGCGCCATGACCGAGAAGCTTGCGGAACTCTTCAGCGAAAGCGCCGCGCCTGCGCCGCCGCCGCGCCAGTTCAGCGCCCGGCCGCCCCTCGCCGCAGGCCGCTAACGCCCGCCGGCGCTTTCCCGCCTTAACGACTTTGAAACCATTCGACGGCTCGCGCGTTTGTAGAGAGCGTGGGTCGAATCGTAAGGGGATGGTGATGGCGTTCATTCATTGGCAGGACAAGGCGCCGCGGAGAGAGGCGAGCGAGACGGAGCGTATGCTGTGCGTTTCAGCTGTTCTCGCGCTCGCGACATTACCCTTCGCGTTATGCGCGGCGCTGACAATTTGGGGTTCATGACGAGCGGGCCGCGCCGCCGCAAGGCGCTGGCGGGGCCGCTTGGATGATGTCCCGGTCAAGTAGACGAACCTTTCTTTGCGCGAGCGCAAGCCTCGCCGTCTTATCGTCCGCGGGCCGGCGCGCGTTCTCGGCTGAGAGCGCGCAACTGGGTTTCGCCAACGGCGACAGGCCGCTGGTCCGCTATCCGGGTAAACGGGCGCTCATCCAGCTCACCGCGAGGCCGCCCCAGCTCGAAACCCCTTTTTCCGTTTACGATGAAGGCGCGTTGACCCCCAACGACGCCTTTTTCGTGCGCTACCACCTCGCCGACATTCCGCTCAGCATCGACCCAAAGGCCTTTCGCCTCGAGGTGCGGGGCCATGTCGCGACGCCGCTGTCGCTTTCCCTCGAAGAACTCAAGCGCGACTTCGAGCCGGTCGAGATCGTCGCCGTCAATCAATGTTCCGGCAACAGCCGCGGCTTCGTTGAGCCGCGCGTCGGCGGCGGCCAGTTGGGCCATGGCGCGATGGGCAACGCGCGCTGGCGCGGCGTCGCCCTCAAGACGCTGCTCGAAGAGGCCAGGCCGAAAGAGGGCGCTCGCGCCGTCGCCTTCAACGGACTCGACTCGCCGGTGGCGCCGGAGACGCCGGATTTCGTCAAGTCGCTCGACATCGGCCACGCCGGCGACGGCGACGTGATGCTCGCCTACGCGATGAATGGCGAAGGCCTGCCCTGGCTCAACGGCTTCCCGCTGCGGCTGGTGGTTCCCGGCCGCTACGGAACCTATTGGGTGAAGCATCTGAGCGACATCGAGGTGCTCGACCGCAGCTTCGACGGCTTCTGGATGTCGAGCGCCTATCGCATCCCGGACAATGACTGCGCCTGCGTTCCGATCGGCGCGCCCAAAGGCGCGATGCGGCCGATTGAACGGCTCAATGTGCGCAGTTTCATCACCCGGCCGGCCGAAGACGCGAGAATCGCGGCCCATGTCGCTTTCGACGTCAAAGGCATCGCCTTCGACGGCGGCCACGGCATTGAAGCGGTGCTGCTCTCGGCCGACGACGGCGCGAGCTGGACCGCGGCGCGGCTCGGCGACGATCTTGGCCGCTATTCCTTCCGCGAATGGCGGGCCGAGTTGTCGCTGGGGCCGGGCGTGCATCATCTGAAATCGCGCGCGGTCAATCGCGCCGGCCAGTCGCAGCCCTTGGCGCCCCTCTGGAACCATGCCGGCTATATGCGGAACGTGGTGGAGACGGTTCGGATAGAGGCGGTGTAGGGAAAATGCGGCGCATTCGCAAAACGCTCATCCTGGCGGCGCTGGCGCTTCTCGCCGTCCCCGCGCTCTGCGCCGCCGAGACGCTCACCTATTCGCTGCCGGAAGAGACGGCGACGCTGCGCGCCGGGCCGGGACAGGAAACCGCGCAGGATAATTGCGTCGCCTGCCACTCCGTCGATTATATCGAGCGCCAGCCGCCCAAGATGGGCCGGGCGTTTTGGGAGGGCGTCGTAAAGAAGATGATCGCGTCCTATCACGCGCAGATCGAACCCGCCGACGCCGCCGCGATCGTCGATTATCTCGCCGCGACCTATTGAGCGCGGCCTAGAGCAGGTTCCGAAAAAGTTGACAGGCTTTTTCGATGAGAACCTGCTCCAACGTTTTCATTTAGAGCGCTTCCTTATCGATCACATGATTCCATGTGATCGGGAAGCGCTCTAAGACGCTTCGCCGATCGGCCATTCGCCCTTATAGACGCCGCCCTTGTTGTCATGGGCCTCGACGCGAATCGTCTTGGCTCCGTTCGGCGCATAGCTGAAGCGGAACGCCGGGTCTTCGGAGAGCGAAATGCCGCCTTCCATCTTGAAGATCGGCGTCTCGCCCTGAAAGACTTCGACGGAATCGATGAAATGCGCCGGCAGATAGGCGCGCGAGATCGGATCCATCTGCATGCCCGAGGCGTTGGGGTGGCGAATCATGATCTGCGCTTCGCGCTTGGCGGGATCGGCGCTCTTGAACTCGCGATATTTCATCTTGCCGAGATTGGCGACCGCCTCGTCCTGGTCCTTGACGGCGGGCGCCGAACAGCCGCCAGAGGCTTTGACGAATTTGGCGTCGGCGCGCAGTCTGCCGTCGCGCGTTTCCGCCACCGCATGGACGTTCGAATAGGAATTCACCCGCACGCGGGTCTCGATGAAGCCGACGCCCGATGTGTCGCCGAGCGTAAAGGCCGCGGCCATCGGCATCGGGTTCTGGTCGATGACCAGCGTCGCGACCTTGATCTGCGCGGGATCGGCGAAGCGCATGGTCATCGGCACGATGGCCGCGTCTTCCGCGCGCGCCGGCGCCTCGAGCGCGATGACGCCGTCAGCCGCCGCGATCGGCCGGCTGTGAAAAATGTCGACGACAAGCTCGGGCCAGGGGTCGGGCGCCGTTTGGGCGAAGGCGGCGGTCGCGGCGAGCGCGAAGAGGGCGCCGGCGGCGCGAAGGGCTGCCATATTCATATCCCACATCCTCCAAACACTTCCGTCATCGCCAGCCAAGCGAAGCGAGCTAAAGCGGTGCGCGCGGTTCCGGACTGCCTCATCGGCGTCGCCGCGCAACGCGGAAGAGCCGCGATCTCCGGCGGGCAGAATATGCGCCAATCTTCGTCGGCGTCACGTGACAAAGTCATCCTCACGGTCCCTCCCATTCTAGCTCGGCGAATCCCGCCGTCGCGTTGCGGGCGTTGTAATCGTCGAACAGCCGCCATTTTTCGCGCTCCTCGGTCCCGGCGGTCTTGGCGGCGGCCGCGACGCTCTCGCCCTTCTTGATCGCGGCGCGCAGATCGGCGGTGAGCCGCATTAAGTACGCACGCTGGTCCTCCAGCGCCTTGGGCCAGGGCGCGGGGATGGGCCCGTGGCCGGCGACGACCTGCGTCGCCTTGATCGCCGCGAGCCTGTCGGCGACGTCGAGAAAGCCGAGCAGGCTGCCGTCGACGACCGGCACATGCTGCAGGAAGAGCAGGTCGCCGGAAAAGAGCACGCCGCTTGTCGGATCGAGAATGGTGAGGTCGCATTCGCTATGCGCCGTGCGCCACGCCTGCAGCACGATCTCGCGATGGCCGAGATCGAGCGTCATCGTCCCGTCGACGGTCAGCGTCGGCGCCACGATCGTGACGCCGTCGAGCGCGTCGCCCATCTGGGCGCGAAACGCCGAAAGATAATGCGGCCCCCGCGCCGCGAGCGCCCGCGGCAGATTCTTGTGCCCGACGAATGTCGCGCCGGTAGCGACGAAGGCGCCGTTGCCGAATGTGTGGTCGGGATGGGCGTGGGTGTTGATGACGTAGCGGATCGGCTTTTGCGTCCTTTCGCGCAGCGCCGCGAGGAAGGCGCGGCCTTCGATCAGGCTGCCGCCGGCATCGATCACCGCGACCGAATCTTCCCCGACGATCGCGCCGAGATTGGCGATGTCGCCCAGATTTTCCCGAGTCATGAGGGAAGTTTCGCCCTGATGGGCGTAAACGCCGGGAGCGATTTCGGATAGGGAAAAGCCGGCGGCGGCGGGCCCGGCGACAAGCGGGGCGAGCGCCGCGACAAGCGTCAAAAATCGACGCAACATGTTGTTCGCCTTGGCTGTTCGGCGCGCCGGCCGGCGCCCCGCATCGCGAGGCCGCGCCATTGTTTTTTGCGATTGCGATTCAAGAGCTAGCGACATATTATCCCGCCGTTTCCGAGTTAAAAGATGTCTTCCGGACGGGAACCGGGAGCTTCTCGCCGCTGGCGGACGTTATGTCCCGCCGGCATGAGACATAAACGGAAATCGCCTTCCCAATGTCGAGGCGCCTAGGAGGCGCGACGTCGGCGGCGGCGCAACAATAAGCGCGCCTCGCGTCGCCAGGAGGAAAAGCTCATGCATAGACTGTTGTTGTCGACTTCGGTGGCCGTACTCGCCCTTGCCGGCGCGGCGAAGGCCGACGAATTGCTGACCCTGCAGAAAGACCCCAAGCAGTGGGTGATGCCGACGGGCGATTACGCCAACCTGCGCCATTCGGCTCTCAAGCAGATCACCACCGAGAATGTCGGCAAGCTCGCGCCGGCGTGGCAGTTCTCCACCGGCGTTCTGCGCGGCCATGAAGGCGCGCCGCTGGTCATCGGCGACGTCATGTATCTGCACACGCCGTTCCCCAACAATGTTTACGCCCTCGACCTGAAGGATCCGGACCACAAGATCCTCTGGAAGTATGAGCCCAAGCAAGACCCGTCCGTCGTGCCGGTGATGTGCTGCGACACGGTCAACCGCGGCCTCGCCTATGGCGACGGCAAGATTTTCCTGGCGCAGGCGGACACCACGCTCGTCGCGCTCGACGCCAAGACCGGCAACCTCGTCTGGTCGGTCAAGAACGGCGATCCCTCCAAGGGCCAGACCTCGACCGCGGCCCCGCATGTCTTCAAGGACAAGGTGTTCGTCGGCATCGCCGGCGGCGAGTTCGGCGTGCGCGGCCATATCACGGCCTATGACGTGAAGACCGGCAAGCAGGCGTGGCGCGGCTATTCGATGGGCCCCGACGCCGACACGCTCATCGAGCCGGGCAAGACGACGCATCTCGGCAAGCCGGTCGAGAAGGACTCGGGCATCACGACCTGGGAAGGCGATCAGTGGAAGATCGGCGGCGGCACCACCTGGGGCTGGTACAGCTATGATCCTGAGCTGAACCTCGTCTACTATGGTTCGGGCAACCCTTCGACCTGGAACCCCAAGCAGCGTCCGGGCGACAATCGCTGGTCGATGACTGTCTGGGCGCGCGACCTCGACACCGGCAAGGCGAAGTGGCTCTACCAGATGACCCCCCACGACGAGTGGGATTATGACGGCATCAACGAGATGATTCTCGCCGACCAGGACATGGGCGGCCAGAAGCGCAAGACCCTGGTCCACTTCGACCGCAACGGCTTCGCCTATACGCTTGACCGCGTCACCGGCGAGCTGCTCGTCGCCGAGAAATATGATCCGGCGGTGAATTGGGCGACCAAGGTCGACATGGACAAGAGCTCCAAGACCTACGGCCGTCCGCTGGTCGTCGCGAAATATTCGACCGAGCAGAACGGCGAAGACGTCAACACCCAATATGTCTGCCCGGCGGCGCTTGGCTCGAAGGACCAGCAGCCGGCGAGCTATGACGCGGCGACGGGCCTGTTCCTGGTTCCGACCAACCACGTCTGCATGGACTATGAGCCGTTCCGCGTCAGCTATACGGCGGGACAGCCTTACGTCGGCGCGACGCTGGAAATGTTCCCGGCGGGCAAGGACAAGGGCGAGACCCACACCGGCAACTTCATCGCCTGGGACGCCAAGACCGGGAAGATCGTCTGGTCCAACAAGGAGCAGTTCTCGGTTTGGGGCGGCGCGACGTCGACTGACGGCGGCGTCACCTTCTACGGCACGCTCGAAGGCTATCTGAAGGCCGTCGACACGAAGACCGGCAAGGAGCTTTACAAGTATAAGACTCCGTCGGGAATCATCGGCAACGTCACCACCTATGAGTCCGGCGGCAAGCAGTATGTCGCGGTGCTCTCGGGCGTTGGCGGCTGGGCCGGCATCGGTCTGGCGGCGGGCCTCTCGAAGAGCAGCGAAGGCCTCGGCGCAGTCGGCAACTACGCGTCGCTGGCCAATTACACGGCTCTTGGCGGCGTCTTGACCGTCTTCGCTCTGCCGAACTAAGCCAAACGCGGTTATAAAATTGGCCGGCGCTCGGCGCACACCGTAAGGTGTCGCCGAGCGTCGGCGTTTCCAGTGTGTGGGAAGAGACCAGGGAGAGAGTTATGAGATCGTCGCTGGCTGGAGCGTTAGCTCTGGGCGTCATCATGTCCATGGGAAGCTCCGCGATGGCGGAACCGCCAGGAGACCCCAAGGCCGTCAAATCGGTCGACGGCAAATATTTCGACGCCAAAGGCGACCCCACCTACAACGTCGGTCCTGACGGCAAGGTGGACTGGTACACTTTCTCCGGCTATCGCCGCTATCACGCGGAATGCCACGTCTGCCACGGCCCCAATGGCGGCGGCTCGACCTATGCGCCGGCGCTGAAGGATTCGGTCAAGCGGTTCGACTATGCCGAATTCGCCGGCATCGTCATCGGCGGCCGCCAGAACGGCAACAGCGTTATGCCGGCCTTCGCCGAGAACAAGAACGCCTCCTGCTACATCGACGACCTCTATGTCTATCTGCGCGCGCTTTCGACCGGGGCCATCGAACCCGGCCGTCCGGCGAAGAAGGAGGACCGCCCCGAGGCCTTCGCCAAGGCTGAGGCCGAGTGCATGGGGCAGAAATAGGACGCGACCGCACCGCATGATCGGCTTCAACACGCTTCGGCGCGGCTTGGCTGCGCTGCTCTTGTCGGGCCGGGCCGCCGCACTGCTATTTGCGACGGCCCCGGCCTTCGCGCAGCATATGGGACCCGACTTCGGCGCCAAGGGCGACGACAATCAGGGATCGATCGAACTCATCGATCCCAAGACGCTGCGCGTGTGCGCCGATCCCAACAATCTTCCGTTTTCGAACGACAAGGGCGAAGGCTTCGAGAACCGGATCGCCGAATTCTTGGCGAAGAAGCTCGGCAAGGATCTCGCCTATTCCTATTATCCCGGCGCCACGGGCTTTGTGCGCAAGACGCTCAATGCGCATCTGTGCGACGTCATTCTCGGCATGCCGCAAGGCAATGATTTGGTGCAGCCCACCAATCCCTATTACCGAACCACTTACGCGATCGTGACGCGCGCGGGTTCGGATCTCGACGGCGTGACGTCGCTCGACGATCCGCGCTTAAAGGAAAAGCCGCATCGCATCGGGCTCGTCGCCAATACGCCGCCCGGCAATGTGCTGGCGATGAACGGCTTGATGGGTTCGGTGAAGGCCTATCCGCTGATGGTCGACACGCGCGTCGAATCCTCGGGCGCGGCGATGATGCACGATCTCGAAAAGGGAGAGATCGACGTTGCGCTGCTGTGGGGACCGATCGCCGGCTACTACGCCAAACATTCGAGCGCAAAGCTGAATGTGACGGCGCTGCCGGAGACGCCGGGCGCGCGCATGGCGTTTCGCATCGGCTTTGGCGTTCGCCATTCCGATCAGAACTGGAAGCGCGAGCTCAATACGCTGATCGCTCAGAACAAGGCCGAGTTGGAGCGCATTCTTCTCGATTACGGCGTCCCGTTGCTCGACGAATCGGGACATGCGATCACGGTGACGCGATGAACGCGATGAATATCTCGGCTCGCGGCCTTCTTGCGCTTTGCGCGGCGTTCGCGATTTTCGCCTCGACGGCCCTGGCGCAAACGCCGCCGGAGCCGGAAGGCTACCGGCTGGACGCTTATCATGCGCCGACGCCCGCGACGCTCAAGGGCGCGACCGTGCTCGATACGCCGCAGGCGTTCGAACTTTGGAACGCCAAAAAGGCGGTTTTCGTCGATGCGCTGTCGCATCCGCCCAAGCCCGAAGGCTTGCCCAAGAACGCGGTGTGGCGCGATCCCAAACGCTTCGACATTCCCGGCAGCATCTGGCTTCCGGACACGGGCTTTGGCGAACTCTCCGAGCCGATGGCGCGCTATTTCGAGCAAGGATTGGCGCGCGCCAGCGGCGGCGATAAATCGAAGCCGCTCGTGTTCTATTGCCGCACCAATTGCTGGGCGTCGTGGAACGCGGCGAAACGCGCGCTCGCGCTCGGCTATACGCATGTGCTGTGGTATCCGCCCGGCGCCGACGGCTGGGAGCAGGCCGGCCATCCGCTCGAGGAGCGCCAGCCCGAGCCGCGCGAATAGGGCGTCCCAATTCAGTGGCGGCGTCATTCTCGACGCTTCGAGACAGCGAAGCGATCGGGAATTCAGAGCAAGACCAGCGTTCCTGGGTCGACTCTGGATTCCCGGTCAGACCTTCGGCCTGCGGGAATGACAATACCCAAGCGAGCGGATCAGCGGGAATCCATATTACTCCATCGCCTGCTGAATCGCGCGGGCCAGCGCGCCGAAACGCTGCTCGATCAGCGCCGGGCTTTCGCACACATAGCCGACCATGCGCCGCTGTTCCTCGAAGAGCCGCAGCCGCCACTGCAGCGCCTCGCTCGCCTTCCTGATCGCTTCCGGGTCCGGCGGTTTTTGATCCTGCAGGTCGCGCAGCGTCTGCGTTTCCACGCGCGCCGTCTCCGCCATGCCTTTCAAGCGCCTGCCGAAGCGATCGAGTCCATTGACCACGTCGCGCCGCTCGTCGTTCATCCGCTCATAGACGCCGGCGAAAAGCGTCGTCAGGCGTTGCTTGCGACGCTCGCCGGCCGATTTGGCGAATTGCGCAATTAGCCGCTCGGCTTCCTCCATCGGCGTGCGCCGCTGCGCGAGACGTGGAACGAGATCGGCGATCGTTTCATCGTCGCGCCAGCGCTTCACGGCGTCGTCGAGCGGCGGACCGGACCACACGCTGGCGGGCGCGAGCTCGGACACGCGCACCTGCCGGCACGGCCAGTCAGGTTGGCTCTGCTGGCGCGGCGTCTGCGCCGTCGCGGCGTCAACGACGATGAGCGAAAGGAGAGCAAGGAGCAGGCTGCGATTGGTCATCAGGTCCGCCGGATGTCGCAAGAGCGCGACGCGCTATAATGCCCCATGCAGATCATTCCCGTCATCGATATTCGCAAGGGCGCGGTCATGCGCGCCTGCGCCGGCGACCGCGACAATTATCGGCCGGTCGCGTCGCCGCTTGCGACAACCAGCGCGCCGGCCGATGTCGTCGCCGGTTTTTTGAAGCTTTTTCCTTTTGAGAAAATCTATATCGCCGATCTCGACGCGATCCAGGGACGCGGCGACAACTGCGGCGACATTATTGCGCTGACGGAGCGGTTTCCGGCGCTGCGTTTCATGGTCGACGCCGGCGCGAAGTCCGGCGAATGGCGCGGCGTAGCAGGCGTCGAATGTATCGTCGGGAGCGAAACTTTGCACGACTGGGCGTCCATGCGCATTGCAAGAGACGATCCCGACGTCATTCTTTCTCTCGATTTTCGCGACGATGTTTTCATCGGTCCCGACTCGCTTCTCGATTGCGCCGAACTCTGGCCGCGTCAGATCATCGTCATGACTCTCGCGCGCGTGGGCGCCAGAGCCGGGCCGGATGTCGAGCGCCTTGCAAAAATCGTCGAGCGGGCGGGCGAGCGGCGCGTCTATGCCGCCGGCGGCGTTCGCGACGCCGAGGATCTCGCACGGCTTGAAGCGATCGGCGCCGCCGGCGCGCTTGTCGCGACGGCGCTGCACGACGGCGCGTTGACGCGCGCCGACCTTGATCGGTTCTCAACGCGGCATGAAAAAGGGAGCCCTGAGGCTCCCTTTGGCAAGCGGAACGCCGACGCCTAGTTGGCGGCGAAGGGATGTTTCGCGGTGACGCGCGCCGACAGCACGCTTTGCGCGGTGGGATCGCCCTTCATCGCGCGGGCGATGGCTTCCTTCGTCGCGGCGTAGTTGAAGTCCTGGATCTTCTGGTCGTCGTTGGCTTCCCAATGGATGAAGACGCCGACGCAGAGGAAGAGGTCGTCCGCCTGGCTCATCGGAATGACGCCCTCGGCGACGCTGTCGGCGACCGCCTTGGCGACGCCATATTGCGCCGGACCGAACATCTGGACGGCCTGCTTGGCGTTCTTGATGGTCACCTTGTTGAACATCATCGTATAGGGCTTCACCAAGAGGTTCGGCGCGACCACCGCGAGCAGCGTCGTAAACCCGTCCTTATTGTTGACGAGGCCGTTGGCGAAGGCCTTCTCGGCGGCGGAGCCGCGCGGACCCATGATCAGGTCGATATGCGCCACCTCATTGCCGTCGCCGACGAGCGATTCGCCGACGCCGGTCTTGGCGCTGCTCGACGCGAAGCCGGATGACGGCTTCGGAAAGAGCGCGCCCAGTATTTTCTCAAAGAACGAAGCCATGATCCCATCCCCTACGGTGCGTTCGGGTCCCTGCGGCGTCATCGACCTTGCGCGCGCGCGGAATGCCCTTATTCCTCGTTGCGCCTTCCTGGAGGAAGGCGAAAATTCGCGCTAGCAATCGCGCCCGCGCGCCCGACTGAAAAGCTCTGCCGACGCCATCGGATGGCGCATCGCCGCGTCGCCGCCTTATCCGGCGGGCGGCAGTTAGCGGCGCGCGAGCGGGAAGCCCTGGGCTCCCCGCTGCGCATGTCCTCAAGCGACTCAGTTCGGCGCGAAGGGGTGCTTGGCTTCGTTGCGCTTGGCGACGACTTCCGAGGCCTTCGGCTCGCCCTTGACGGCGCGCGCGATCGCTTCCTTCGTCGCGGTGTAGTTATAATCCTGGATCTTCTTGTCGTCCGAAGCGTCCCAGTGAATGAACACGCCGACCGAAATGAAGATGTCGTCGGCTTCCTCGACCGGGATCACGCCC